>LAHS01000126.1_pt1 | contig 15981 bp, 13 predicted proteins | sample 329651 | NCBI WGS metagenome assembly LAHS01 (sample SAMN03275699, study PRJNA271635) | activated sludge metagenome | isolation source: sample C-1 Sludge from hydrolytic chamber (first chamber) of Anaerobic... | reverse complement strand
CCAAGGGAGGGGAGAGCAGCAGCCATAACTCCTCACTCCTCACTTTTAACTCTTAACTCCTAATTCCTCACTCCTAATTTCTAATTCCTCACTCCTAATTCCTCACTTCTCATGAATAAGGTTTATTCTTCTTTCGGTTTTGACGACGATCAGCGCCGCGATGAACTTGTACGAAACATCGAGCACAGCGTAGAGCGGCTTACGCTCGCTGAGCTCGAAGCCCTCTATTACGACCTTGTGTCGAAGGGATATGTCAGGCCTTAGCAAACGGTCAGCAACAAAAAAAGCCCCACAGACCATGAACGGTCTGTGGGGCTTTAAGTTATTCTCAGGGTAGGGCAGTAGTGGTGCCCTGCCAGCTTTACTTGTTCTTCAGCAGGTCGCGAATCTCGCCGAGGAGCTTCTCCTCTGCTGATGGCTCGGGTGCAGCAGGTGCCTCGGGCTCCGCAGCCTTTTTCTTTGACAGAGAGTTCATACCCTTAATCATGAGGAAGATACACAGTGCGATGATCAGGAAGTCGATGACATTCTGAATGAACGATCCGTACTTCACGGTTGCCTCGCCTACCTTGATGCTCAGGTCTGTGAAGTTGATGCCGCCAGTGAGTACACCGACGATAGGCATGATAACATCATCAACGAGTGAAGATACGATCTTGCCGAAGGCACCACCGATGATCACACCGACAGCCATATCCATTACATTGCCCTTCATGGCAAATTCTTTGAACTCTTTTACAAAACTACTCATAAAATAATGATTGATAAAATGAATGATAAATTTCTCTTTTTTGATAAGTTGAGATTACAGATAGATGCTTTATATAATAGGTGGACAGGGTAATCTCAATCCCTATACCGATTTTAAACTATTTAATACTCTCATCGGCTGCAAATTTAGAAATTAATTCGTAACTTTGCAAGTGAACATAAGAAAGATTTGAAAAATAGTTCATATTTAACTCAATAAACAAAATTAAAATGACAAAAGTAGCAATTAACGGTTTCGGTCGCATCGGCCGTCTCGCTTTCCGCCAGATGTTTGAGGCAGAGGGTTACGAAGTAGTAGCAATCAACGACCTGACAAGCCCCAAGATGCTCGCTCATCTTCTGAAGTATGACACGGCTCAGGGTGGCTTCGCTGGCAAGTTCGGTGAGGGCAAGCACACGGTTGACTTCAAGGACTCTGTTCTTGGCGAGGACGGTAAGACTGTCGTGACTCCCGGTTCTATCACTGTTGATGGCAAGGAGATCACCATCTATGCTAAGCCTAACGCAGCCGAGCTGCCTTGGGGCGAGCTGGGTGTAGATGTTGTGCTCGAGTGCACCGGTTTCTATACATCTAAGGCTAAGGCTTCTGCACACATCCAGGCAGGTGCAAAGAAGGTCGTTATCTCTGCTCCTGCAGGCAACGATCTGCCTACCATCGTTTACAATGTAAACCACAAGACTCTGAAGCCTACAGATACAATCATCTCTGCAGCTTCTTGCACCACCAACTGTCTGGCTCCTATGGCAGCAGCCCTGAATGCTTACGCTCCCATCCAGAGCGGTATCATGTCAACGATCCACGCTTACACCGGCGATCAGATGCCTCTTGATGGTCCTCAGCGTAAGGGTGATCTGCGTCGTTCACGCGCAGCTGCTTGCAACATCGTTCCTAACTCTACGGGTGCTGCCAAGGCTATCGGCCTCGTAATTCCTGAGCTGAACGGCAAGCTGATCGGTTCTGCACAGCGTGTTCCTACTCCTACAGGTTCTACCACTATCCTGATCGCTGTGGTTAAGGGTAAGGACGTTACCGTTGAGGGTATCAACGCTGCCATGAAGGCTGCAGGTACTGAGAGCTTCGGTTATACAGAGGATCAGATTGTTTCTTCTGATATCATCGGCATGCGCTTCGGTTCTCTCTTCGACGCTACACAGACCATGGTTAGCAAGATCAGCGATGACTGCTTCCAGGTTCAGGTAGTTTCTTGGTACGACAATGAGAACTCTTACACTTCTCAGATGGTTCGTACTATCAAGTACCTCGCAGAGCTGAAGTAATAAGACTTGCCGGAGCTTAGGCTCTTCAAGGATATTAATCGAGCCGCCCGCTGATCATCAGCGGGCGGCTTTTTGTGTACACTTGTCAAAAATCATAGATGATTTATCCTTTGACAAGGCCATTACAGCGGAATTATGCTTAATTTTGTGGGAAACAAACCACATTATATGAAACAGTCTGCCTTATTATCCCTGTTGTTTCTGCTGCAGTCTTTCACGGCTCAGCTCTTTGCTGCCGACTACGATGTGCGCCGTTATGGTGCCAAAGGTGACGGAATCACGCTCGATTCGCATGCCATCAACGCTGCCATTACTGCTGCTGCGAAGGCCGGAGGAGGCCGAGTGGTATTGTCTGCCGGCCGTTATCTCTCGGGCACTATCCGTCTGAAGAGCAACATCGAGCTGCACCTCGATGCGGGAGCGGTGCTGCTGGCCACCTCGGAGAAGTCGGCTTACGATCCCAGCGAACCCTTCAATTTCCCTGAATATCAGGACGGCGGACATACCTATTTCCACAATAGCCTGATCTGGGCTGAAGGAGAGGAGAACGTGAGCATCACTGGTCCGGGCATGATTGACGGCAGCGGACTGACCCGAATGGACACGGAGAAGGCGGGACAGGTGCAGGGAGGCAGTATCGGCATGGGCGACAAGGCCGTCGCCCTGAAGCTATGCCGCAACCTTCTGATACGTGATGTCACCATCACGCGTGGCGGTCATTTTGCCATTATTGCCACAGGCTGCGAACGAGGAAATATTGACAATGTGACAATCGATACCAACCGCGACGGCATAGATATCGACTGCTGCAAGTATATCACCGTGACCAACTGCAAGGTGAATACTCCCAACGACGACGGCATTGTGCTCAAGTCGAGCTATGCGCTGAAGAAGACGGTGGCATGCGAGCATATCCTCATCAGCAACTGTCTGGTGACGGGGTATAAGGTGGGAACGTTCCTGGACGGAACCTACGTGCCCGAGCAAGTGAACTGGGTATGCGGACGCATTAAACTCGGTACGGAGAGCAACGGTGGATTCCGTAACGTGACGATCTCAAACTGCAATTTCATGTATTCTTCAGGCCTTGCGCTCGAAGAAGTAGATCAGGGACGCATGGAGAATATCGTGGTGAGCAACCTCTCTATGGTGCATGTGCATCATTATCCCATCTATATCACCACGGGGTGCCGCAACCGTGGCCCGAAGGAGGTGACGGAAACCAGCTATGGCGGCGACATCATGATCTCGCATGTGGTGGCTCAGGACTGCGACTCGCTGGCCTCGATCATCATCACCGGCATGCCCGGCGCACCGCTGAAACGCATCACCCTGAGCGACATACAGATAGAATATCAGGGCGGTGGCAAAGCGGAGCTGCGCGACAAAACCTACCGCGAACAGGGCACCAACTATCCTGAGCCACGCTGGGCAGGACCTACGCCGGCCTATGGGCTCTATGCCCGCCATGTGGATGGGCTCAACCTGCGTAACATTCATTTTCGCACCCTCCGGCCTGACTATCGCCATCGTGTCATTCTCGATGATGTGAAGAATGTCGAAATGGTAGATGTCACGGGTCCGGTGGAGCAGGGAGCACAGGCCGTTTACTTCGCTGCGCAATGAGCGTGTTGCGTTCCCAGAACACCCCGTCGCTGTAACCCTGTATCGTTTTGTCGGTATCGGCGAGGGCGAGACGCTTCTCTGCGAGCAGCGCATACTCCTCGTTGAGCTCCACGCCGCAGTAATGCCGCCCGAGCTTTTTGGCCACTACCGATGTCGTTCCGCTGCCGAGGAACGGGTCAAAGACCATTCCGCCCACAGGACAGGAGGCGAGAATAAGCTTCGCCAGGAGTTTTTCGGGTTTCTGAGTGGGGTGATCGGTGTTCTCGGGCATCGACCAATAGGGTATGCTGATATCGTCCCAGAAGTTGGAAGGATAAGTGGTGCGGAAATTTCCCGACTGGGTTTCCTCCCAGTCTTTGGGCTTGCCGTCTACCCGATAAGGGGCAAGTACGCGACGGCGCTGCATCACCGATTCTACGTCGAAATAATAATCCTTATCGTTCTGCACGGCAAACCAGATGTCTTCCATCGCATTCTTCCAGTTCGTTTTGGCACCGCGCCCCTTCTCCCGCTGCCATGTGATACGGTTTTTGATGGTCATTAGTCGGCTCAGAACACTATAGATCGCCGCCGAGCTTCTCCAGTCGCAGCACACATATAGGCTGCCGCTGGGCTTGAGCAGCTGCACCACTTGTGGCAGCCAGCTCTCTACATATTTTACGTAAGTATCATCATCGGTAGATCTGAACTTCAGCTTGTCAAAGTTTTTGGAGAGATTGTAGGGCGGATCGATGATGATGAGGTCGGCAAACTGTCGGGGCAGGAGGGGAAGTGCGCCGAAAAGATCCTGCTGCAGCGTCTTGTCGGTAATCTGCTGCGGGCTCGCCGGTGCCGTGATGACCGTGAGCTTCTGGCGCAACACATCGCGCTCATCGTCCGAGAGCGTGAGGGTATGGTTGCGGGCAGCTCTTATCTTCTCCATCTTTCGTCGGTTGGGTCGTTGGGAAGTGGTATCGTTCAGGTTGTGTTTACTTCTTGCTGTATTTTGCAATCAGTGCTGCCGCCCGGCTGTCGCCCAGCTCCTGGGCCTTCTGCAGCGTAGCCAGTCCGTCAGCCTTCTGCTTCATTTCGCACTGCGCTATACCTTTTATGATATAGAGGTCAGCGTATTGGTCGGTCAGTCGGAGTGCCAGATCGCAGGTCTTGGCGGCATCTTCGAACTGCGAAACCTGCAGCTGCAGGCTGGCCATCTCGGCGTAATACGTGGGCTCCTGCGGGTTGAGCACGATGGCATGAGCAATGTCGTTGAGGGCAAGCTGATACTGCCGGAGCTTCATCTCACACTTGAACTTGGTGTAATAGAACGCATACGAACCGCGGTTGTTCACCAGCGTGTCGTATCTGAGATAGTCGGTGAAAGCCTTGCGATATTCGCCGGCCTGATCGTATATCTGTCCTCGTGCCAGCACATAGGGTGCCGAGGCCGGTCCGGGCTGTACTTCCACGGCCCGGTCAACGAGTTTCATGACCTCCTCCTGCGGAGCCTTGAGCTGCACCTTGCACTGTGCCGCCTCATAATACACCTCGCCGTGCTTGCCCAGATCCGTCTGCTGCAGCTCGGTAAAGAGGTTCAGCGCCTGCTGGTAGTCGCCCTTGGCATAGACCGTCTGTGCCTGCAGGTGGCGGTAACCCGGCTGCGGGCTGACCTTGTAAGCCTCCTGCGAGAGCTCCAGAGCACGGTCCAGGTTCCACCGTGTGAAGGTGGAGTCGAGCCGATAGACCGATGCATTGTAGATGGCCAGCGCATAGTTGTAATAAGCCTCGTCCTTCTTCGTGGCATTTTTCACGCCGAGCGCCAAGGTCTTATCGGCCATATCGAGATTCCTCTGGGCAATATAGCGGTTGGCCTTCACCTTGTATCCCTCTGCCGATGCGGGGAACTGGCTGACGAAATCGTCGATATAGGCATCGTAGCGAGTGCTGTCAGCCTGGCTGGCGAGCATGAGCATGATGGTGGCCTGCTGCTCGTCGGCAGGAAGAGCCGTGCGGATTCCTGTGGCGCGCAGGCTGGCATCGTTGATCGACAGGCCGCTGAGGGCAAAACTCTTGATGAGCCGAGCATCGGCCGAGAAAGCCTGTCCGCCGTTCTTTCCGCGCTGCATGATGCCGAGCAGCTGCCCCTGTTCGTTGACGAACGGACAGCCGAGGTCGGCCGACGACACTTTAGTGTCATCGAAGACGTAGTAGTTGTTGGTGGTCATAAACTTCTCCGACCGCTGCGGTGTAACTTTTTTCAGGCTCGGCTTCTTGATATCGTAGCCCACGATATAGCCTGCCGATACCGGCGCATCGCCCTGTGGCATCGCCAGCCCGGTAGCTGTGTGCTCCCTGATACGGAAAGCGCAGAGGTCGTAGAGCTCCGATGCACCGATCATCACATCTACATCGTGCGATCGTCCTTTAGCATCGACCACCACGGCACGCTGTGCGCCGTCGAAGACATGCCATAAGGCTATGCCCTCTCCGTCGTTGCCGACGAAGACACCGTGCGTAGAGCTGTGAATGCTGCCGTCGGCACGAAAGGTGGTGAGGGTGAATACGCTCTGTGCTGCCTTCTTAATGGCAGCCGACTGTGCCAGGAGCATCGTGGCACTCATGATTTGCCACAGCAGGAGTGTGGCCAGCAGGATGATTTTCTTCATAATAATTGACCTCCCCCTTTGGATCCTACATGAGGGGAGGGTGTTTTGTTGTTATTGTATTTTGGTGGGGATGGGTGATCGGGCTAAGCGGATAGATCGGGCTAATCAGGCTCATCGGGTGGAGCTGGCTAATCGGATAGATAGGGCGGATCGGGCTTTACCTGGGGCTTTTCAGCAGTGCCTTCGCATTCTCGATGGCTGCTTCGGTGATGTCGCTGCCGCTGAGCATCTGCGCTATCTCGTTTACACGTTCTTCGTCGCTGAGCTGACGCAGGTGGCTCACGGTGCCGTCGGGCGTGTCTTCCTTGTTCACCTTATAGTGTACGGTGCCGAGTGCGGCAATCTGCGGTAGGTGAGTGATAGAGATTACCTGCCGGTTGTTGTTGCCCATCTCGCGCATGATGCCCGCCATCTTCTCGGCTATGCGTCCGCTCACACCCGTGTCGATCTCGTCGAAGATGATCGTGGGGAGCTTCACCGCACCGCTTATCATGGCCTTGAGCGACAGCATGATGCGTGCTATCTCACCCCCCGATGCCACCTGAGATATGGGTTGCAGCGTCGTGCCGCCGTTGGCGTTGAAGAGAAACGACACGTTGTCGATGCCGGTGCTGCCACATTCGCGCTCCTTCATCTCGATCTGGAACTTCACCTGCGGTATGCCCAGGGGCACGAGGCGCTTCTTCAGCTCTTCTTCCACCTTGCCGGCGGCCTTCCTGCGCGTCTCGCTCAGCTTGCGTGCAGCCTCCATACAGGTGCCCTGCGTGCGCAGCACCTCCGCCTTGAGCTCGTCGAGCCGCTCCGTACCGCCGTCAATGTTCTGCAGCTCGGCCATCATGGTGTCGCGCTTCGCGATGAGATCCTCCACCGTATCGACGTGAAACTTGCGCTGAAGCGTGTAGATCAGGTCGAGACGGTCGCTGAGTTCCTGCAGCAGCTGCGGGTCGTGGTTGGTATGCTCGAGCTGCATCTCCACGTCGTGGGCAATGTCTTTCAGTTCGATATAGCTCGAATCGAGCCGTTCGGCCATCTCCTTTACCTCGGGACACACGTCTATGATGCGTCGCAGCTGGTCGGCACTCTGCCTCACGCTGTCCACCACGCCGTTGTCGTCGTTGAGCATTCCCGCGGTGGTGAATAGTGCCGTCTTGATGTCCTCGGCATGGGTGAGCGTCCTGATCTGCTGTTCCAGCTCGTCCTGTTCGCCTTCGGCGAGGTTCGCCTGCTCCAACTCGTTGCACTGGAAGCGCAGGAATTCCTCGTTCTCCTGATTGGCATAGAAGTCCTTTTCAAACTGTTCGAGCGTCTTCTGCGCCTTGCGATATTCGCCGTAGGCCGCCTGGTAGGCCGCCAGCTGCACTGTGTTGCCCGCCATGATGTCGAGCACGTTGAGCTGGAAGTCCTCCTTCTGGAGCAGCAGGCTCTGATGCTGCGAGTGGATATCAATGAGCTGTTCGCCCAGCTCGCGCATGGCGGTGAGGGGCACCGGCGTGTCGTTGATGAAGGCACGGCTCTTGCCCGAGAGGGTCACCTCGCGGCGGACGATACAGTCGGACGGGTCAAACTCGATGTCGTTCTCCGTGAAAAACGCCTCCATGCCGTAGCGTGAGAGGTCGAAGTGTGCCTCGATGACGCAGCGGTCGTGGCCCTGTCTGATCTGCCTGGTGTCGGCTCGCTGGCCCAGCAGCAGGTGTATGGCTCCGAGGATAATGCTCTTTCCCGCTCCCGTCTCGCCGGTGATGACCGAGAATCCGGGGTAGAAGTTGATGTTCAGCTCCTCAATGAGCGTGAAGTTCTTGATATAGAGTTGTTTCAGCATGCGTGTTATTGCTTTATCTTTTCCCAGTCATTGTTCTGTGAAGCGTTGATGGCGAAGAGAATGTCATAGACCGATTCCTTCTCCTTGGCCGTACCCTTGCCCTGATAGATGTTGGCTATCTCGTCGTGTTTATAGTCGGTCCATATCTGTGGCAGCATACTTGTGGGGCGCGCCTCGTGCGCCCCCTTGAGGTCCTGCTCTATGGCTGCCGACACCTCCGTGCGTCCTCGCTCGGCGTTATTGGCCATCTCGTCGAGGCCTTTGCGGTAGTAGTCGTACTGCAGCTGGCGGAAGGGGCGCATGGCAGCGTCCGTGTAATCGTTGATGATGGCAAATCGGTTGCGGTCGGAATCGAACGACTTCCAGCCCGTGAACTCCAGGTTCTGCGCGCTGTTGGCCACGTTCATGCAGCGCTGCAGCACGTCCTCACCGCCCATTGGGGCGAAGCTGTCGAGGTCCATGCCGATGATGAGGTAGGCATAGTAGGCCATGAGCGCCATGAGCTGGTTGTCCACCTGCTGCTCGTTCCATTCCAGCTGGTCGAACTGCGAGAAGCGGAAGTTGAAGTCGTTGTCGGTGATCTGAAACAGCGTGGTGGTGTAAGAGGCGTTATACACCGGCCGGTTGGCCTGGATCATGGCCTTGCAGGTGAAGAGGTTGGTGGCCTGGTCGTATTTCGTCACCGTGATGTTCATGCTGCAGCCTATGCGCTCGTTCTTCTGGAAGTGGAGGCTGGTCCACTGCCGTTCGTTCACAAACTGTTCGAGGGTCTGCCTCAGACTCTCAAACACCGCATCTTCGGTGCCCTGCACCTGCGTGTGGTTCACGTTGACCTTGATGTTCAGCTCCTGGGCCCCGGTGGCGATGCAGAGCAACGAGAGGACGATGAGGAGGAGATGGCGTAGATACATGGCTGTTTTGAACATACACTGATTGTAATTGCAAAGTTATAAGTTTTATTCTTGATCAGGGAACGAAAGCTTATAAAATAACCTAATGACATGGTCTTTTTATCACACATTTTTATTAAGTTTGCATGTATGAAAACAGGTAAACTGCTCGTCGTCGACGACAATCGCAACATTCTTACTTCGGTGAAGATGCTGATGGAGGATCATTTCGACACCATCGTGGCCATCAGTAACCCTGCCAATATCCCCGCTCGGCTGCACGACCTGCAGCCCGACGTGGTGCTGCTCGACATGAATTTCGGCCGTGGCGTGAACAATGGCAATGAGGGACTGTTCTGGCTGCGCGACATCAAGCAGCGGCGGCCGCAGACCGAAGTGGTGCTCTTTACGGCCTATGCCGACATCGAGCTGGCGGTGACGGGACTCAAGGACGGTGCTGCCGACTTCATCGTGAAGCCGTGGAACAACGAGAAGATGGTCGAGACGCTCGTCAATGCCTACCGCAAGACGCTGCCGGTGAAGGGCAGCCGCCGCGCCCCTGCCGCCGGCATGCCGATGTTCTGGGGCGAGAGCGCGGCCATGACCAGCCTGCGCGAGATGGTGGAGAAGGTGGCGGCGACCGATGCCAATATCCTCATCACGGGCGAGAACGGCACGGGCAAGGAGGTGCTGGCCAACGAGATACACCGCCTCTCGCAGCGCAGCGCGGCGCAGATGATGCCCATCGACATGGGCGCCATCACCGAGACGCTCTTCGAGAGCGAGCTCTTCGGACATGTCAAGGGGGCGTTTACCGATGCCAAGGCCGACCGCCCGGGCAAGTTTGAGCTGGCTGCCGGCGGCACGCTGTTTCTCGATGAGATAGGCAACCTCTCGTATGCCCTGCAGGCCAAGCTGCTCACCGCGCTGCAGCGACGCAGCATTGTGCGTGTGGGAGGCAGCACACCGATCCCCATCGATGTCCGTCTGATCTGTGCCACCAACCGCGACCTGCAGCAGATGGTGCAGTCGGGAGAGTTTCGCGAGGACCTGCTCTACCGCATCAACACCATTCACCTGCAGCTCCCGCCGCTGCGCCAGCGTCATGGCGACGTGCTGCCGCTGGCCGAGAGGTTTCTTCGCAAGTACGGCGATATCTACAACAAGCCCGAGCTGCACTTCACGCCCGAGGCGGCCGAGAAGATCGAGCGGCTGCCGTGGTACGGCAATATCCGCGAGCTGGAGCATGCCGTCGAGAAGGCGGTGATCCTCTCTTCCGGCACTCGCGATATTCAGGCCGACGACATCGAGGGCAGTCAGGGCCATCATGCCCGACCCATCGACGAGGTGCAGACACTCGATGAGATGGAGCGCCGCATGATAGAGAAGACCATCAGGGAGTGCGACGGCAACCTGTCGATGGTGGCCTCGCAGCTCGGCATCTCGCGCCAGACCCTGTACAACAAGATCAAACGATACGGAATATAACGCCATGCTCATCGCCATTCTCCTCACTCTGCTCGCCCTTCTCCTTGCAGGCTACGTGCGCCTCATGCTGCGTTACCGCAGCAACATGCGCAAGGCTACGTTTATGTTCGATGCCATCGACAACCTCGACTATACGTTCAACTTCCCCACCGAGGGCGTGAGGGCCGACGAGCGACTGTTCAACACCTCGCTCAACCGCATCAAGCGTATCCTCCAGCGTGACCGCGAGGAGACGATGGAGCGTGAGAAATACTACGAGGCGATACTCAACGCGGTGGAGACCGGCGTGATGGTGGTCGACGGCAGGGGCAATATCCTGCAGCACAACCATGCCGCCCTGCAGCTGCTCGGCGTGGAGACGCTCACCCACATGGTGCAGGTCAGGGGCGTGCTCACCTCGCAGCGGTTCTCCATTCGCGAGGCTCAGGCCGTGCTCAAGGGCAGCAAGATGCGCATCATAGGCTTCAGCGACATCAACAGCGAGCTGAGCAATCAGGAGGTCGACTCGTGGGTGAAGCTCATCCGCGTGCTCACCCACGAGATCATGAACACCATCACGCCCGTCACCTCGCTCAGCGAGACGCTGCTGCCACTTACCGACCGCGCCGCCACCGACCCTCATGCCCGCGAGGAACTGCGCACGGGCCTCTCGGCCATCAACAAGACCGGGCGCGAGCTGCTGCAGTTTGTGGAGAACTATCGCAAGTTCACCCACGTGCCCATGCCCCACCCGGAGTTGTTCTATGTGCGTCCCTTCGTGGAGCGCATGGCCCGACTGGCGGGGTCGCCCTGCATCGAGATCAGCGTGGAACCCGCCGACCTGCTGGTCTATGCCGACGAGGGGCTGATGGCTCATGTGGTGACCAACATCCTGAAGAACGCCATGCAGGCCATCGGTGCCGACGGACATATCTGGATCCATGCCTTCAGCGATGAGCGCGAGAACGTAGTGATCGACATCAGCAACGACGGACCGCTGATCCCCGACGACGTGGCGCAGCACATCTTCGTACCGTTCTTCACCACCAAGAAGGAGGGCAGCGGCATCGGGCTGAGCATCTCGCGCCAGATCATGCGCATGAGCGGCGGCTCGCTCACGCTGAAACGGGACGGAGAGCGAACCATGTTCGAGATGAAGCTGTAGGCCAAAGAGAGAATGTGAAGAGCGCTATTCTCAATGTATGATAGCAAATCTATATACAGAGTGGTAGCACTTTGTTACTATCCTTGCAAACGTTTCTATGAGATTTATTCTGGGTTTTGAAGTTTGTATAACTCCAAACGACATTTAATCAGCTGGTCAAGTAGATCCTTGTTCTCTTTTTTGAATTTCTTTACCTTGGTGGAGAGAGTCTTTAGGTTTTCTTTCATCATAGCTTTGTCATACGTCTCAATGAACTTCTTGAAGTCTTCTGTATATTCTCCATCGACCATGTACTTCTTTTGCATATATGCAAGAGCCACCTCGCCTTTCTTTATTTTTTGATATTCATTAAGCATCTTTTTCCTGTGTTGCTGCGCTTTCGATGGAGTTATATTCTGTTCACCATCATCGAATACTTCTTTTTCCAGCTCATCATACTGTTCTCGTAACGCCTGGTAGTCGTGTTCAAGCTTACGAACATACTCTGTCCGCTTTTTGTCGTATTCCTTGAATTTGGCTATCGTTCTTTTAGCCCAAAATAGTTTTTCTTGGTCTTCCGTCAACATATCTGAATTGATGGTGTGAGGCCTTGGTTTCTTTTGTTCTTCCATATCGAAAACTCGTTAAAAGTCATGGTAAAGTTACAATCAAATTGAATGTTCTTTAATAGAAGCCCTGTTAAACTTTTCAAATAATTTGATATTTCGCTCACTGAAATTGAATAATATATCACTTTATGCCTAAATGTACCGGCATCGCGATTAATGCTTATTCGCATGGCCAATAAGTATTAATCGCGATGCCAATAAGTATTAATCGCGTTGCGAATAAGTATTAATCCGACCGCGAATAATACTTAATCGCAATGCCACGATTCTGCCGTCGGAGTGAAAACAATGCGTAATCCTTTCATCATGTCGTATTTTCTGTGTAAGCAGCTCATAATCAGTGGCTTGAAAAACTGCTCAAAAAGGCCGTCCGCCTGGCTCCCCTGAACTCCATCATCTCGTTGCAAGGCTGTGAGGTGGAACTGTAGGGGCGGGGTCTGCCCGCCCTCGGAACGCTGTCTCTGCACGCTGTGCATACCCCCGCCCCTACAGCTTCTACCCCTCGTGCTACTTCGGAGCGACAGTTTGCATCGTGTTGCGATACGGTCTAAAATAGGTTTTCCCTACGTCATGGCAGGGCAAAACAACTGCCGAGTGTCTAATTTTTAGATACCAGTGTCAAAGAATTGGACAGTCACGGCATCGTGGATTATTTATAAATATCTGATATACAGCGTGTTGGTTAGTTTGGCACGGCTTTGGTCTAAAGAATGGTGGATTATTGAAAGATATCAGATGAAACGTACAACCATCATAACCCTATGCCTCTGCGGAGCGGCTTGCTTCGCCGGTGAGGCCAGGAGCCAGGAGGTGTGGAGCCTGGACCGCTGCGTGGAATATGCACTGGGCCACAGCACGGCCGTGCGCCGACAGATCGTGGAGACCGACAACGCACGGCTGGACAGGCAGACCGCACTCGCAGGATTCCTGCCGAAGGTGTCGGGAAATGTCAGCGCACAGCAGTCGTGGGGCCGCAACGTCGATCCGGAGACCAATACCTACAACACCATCACGACGTTTAATAACCATTATCAGCTTGAAGCCTCGGTGACGCTGTTCGACGGCGGGCGCACGTGGGCTGCCTACCGGCAGGCGCTGATGAGCCGCCGGCAACAGCTCAATGAGCTCGACCGCATACGCCTGGACCAGCGCGTGGAGGTGATGGGCAAGTTTGTCGATGCCGTATATTATAATAAGGTGATAACGCTCATGGCCGCCAAGTTGGACGAGAGCCGCCAGCTCCTGGCAAAGACGCAGCGCATGGAGCAGCTCGGCATGAAGAGTCTGCCCGACGTGGCACAGGCAGAGGCGCAGGTGGCAGAGGACGAATACAACCTCGTGCACAACCGCAACCTGCACGCCACGGCACTGATGGCCCTGAAGTCAGCCATGAACTTTCCGCTCACCGACTCGCTGCAGGTCGATACATCGGTGGCGCCCACGGGCGGAACGGCAGACGATGCCGCCTCGGTCTATGCCTCGGCGGCCGTACACCACCCCCTGGCGCAGTCGGCCTACTTCGCGCAGCAGGGTGCGATCTACGATTATCGCCAACAACGTAGTAGTCTTTTTCCTAAAATCTCTCTCGAGGCTGGCGTGGCCACAAACTACTACAAGAACCTGACATCAGGTGTCACGTCAGCCTCCTTTGGCAGTCAGTTTCACAACAATATGGGCGAATACATCTACGCCTCCGTCTCGATCCCCCTCTTCGACTTCTCGCTTTACAGCAGCGTGAAGCGTGCCCGCAACAAGATGCGCACGGCAGCGATCGACCGTGAGGAGACGCTGCGCAAGCTGCACGACAACATCTTTCAGGCGGTAACCGACCGCGACGACTACGCCCGCGAGATGAAGCAGATGGAACGTAAGGTGGAGAGCGACTCGCTGGCATGGCATCTGTCTCGCCGAAAATACGAGGAGGGCATGCTGTCGGGCTTCGATCTGCGCACGGCGGCCAACACCCTGCTCGACTCGCGCACCAAACTGCTGCAGATGCAGATGATGTATGCGGTGAAGAGCAGGCTGGTGGAGAGCTACCGTGGAGGTGGTATGGCGGCAAAATGACCGTGAGATACGTAGAACACAGAACAGATCAATTCATAACATAACAATATGGACATCAAGATAGAAAAGAAGCATTACCTCATTGCCCGCAAGTACTGGGCATGGATAGGTGGCGGCGTGGTGCTGGCGGCAGCCCTGACGTGGCTCGCCCTGGGCAACTATGCCAACACGCTCAAGGTGGAACGGCGCGGCCTGAGCATCGGCGACGTGAAGCGGGCACAGTTTAATGACTATGTGAGCGTCGACGGACAGGTGGCCCCCATCAGCGTGGTGCAGATCTCGCCCGAGGAGGGCGGCGTGGTGACCGAGAAGGTGGTGGAGGAAGGAGCGCACGTGCACCGGGGCGATGTCATACTCCGGCTCTCCAACTCGAACCTCGACCTCGAGATCCTCAACGCCGAGAGCGAGCTGGCCGAGAAGCAGAACATGCTGCGCAACACGCAGATCTCGCTGGAGCAGGACGCGCTGACCAACCGCAATGAGCAGTTGCAGCAGGAGATGGACGTGGAGCGCAAGAAGCGCGACTACGAGCATAAAGATGCACTCTATAAGGAGCGACTGATCTCGCGGGAGGAATTTCTCCAGGCACAGGAAGATGCCCGACTGGCCGAGCGTAAGCACGCACTTATCGACCGGCGCATACGGCAGGACGGACGGTACAGGTCGGCTCAGCTCGGACAGCTTAACGATAATCTGGAGAACATGAGGCGCAACGTGGAGCTGGTACGCCTGCGCAAGGCACGCCTCAATGTGCGAAGCCAGATCGACGGAGAGGTGGGCACGCTCAATGTGGAGCTGGGTCAGAGCATCTCGCCGGGACAAAACGTGGGACAGATCAACGACATGAGTGATCTCAAGGTGCAGGCCAACGTGGACGAGCACTATATCGACCGCGTGCATGCAGGGCTCTCGGCCACATTCCAGCAGAACGACCGGACCTACCGCTTACGCGTGCGCAAGGTGTATCCCGACGTGAAGGACGGCCGGTTCAAGGTGGATTTCATCTTCGAGGGAAAGCGCCCCGCCAACATCAGGACGGGCCAGACTTACTACATCGACCTTCAGCTCGGTGCCTCGCAGAAGGCCGTCATCATTCCGAAGGGCACCTTCTACAGTGTCACGGGCGGCACCTGGATCTTCGTGGTCGATAAGTCGGGCCATAAAGCCTACCGCCGCAAGATCCGCATCGGGCGGCAGAACCCGCAGTATTACGAAGTGACCGAGGGACTGGAGCCCGGCGAACAGGTCATCGTGAGCGGGTATGAGGCCTATAAGGACAACGAGGTGCTGGAATTTTAGAATACAAACACAATCATCAATTCTCAATCAATATGTACGAATCAACCCATACTTCACCTGCCACCGACAGCCAGCAGTCCCCTCGCAAGGCGTTCCCCCTGCTGGGAGGACTGGGCGGAGCTTCCTTTTTCACCTTTCTTTCGCGCAACAAGGCCTACACGGCCATCAATGTCTTCGGATTCTCCATCAGCCTGATGTTCGTGCTGCTCATCGGCGTTTACACCATTCAGAGCTATCACTACGGCCGTGAGGAATCGAAGGCCGACCGTATGTATTTCCTGTCATTCAATTTCGGCGACAACGATACGTGGGTAGGCATGCACCATGCCATGCAGCAGCCGCTGAAACG
>LAHS01003470.1_pt1 | contig 16016 bp, 11 predicted proteins | sample 329651 | NCBI WGS metagenome assembly LAHS01 (sample SAMN03275699, study PRJNA271635) | activated sludge metagenome | isolation source: sample C-1 Sludge from hydrolytic chamber (first chamber) of Anaerobic... | reverse complement strand
ACTTGTAGATGTTGATATAGAAGCACATAAGAAAGCTTTAGATTTAACACCAGTTAAAAAAACGTTAACGATTCCTAGCTATTTAAATGATTTAGGTATGAAACAAGGTATAAACTTTTCCCAAACTTTAACGGATGCTTTAAAAGACAAATTAATATAATCAATAAATTAGCATAATAAATTCACGAATAATTTAACTCTCTCTTTTTATTTTCGGCTTGATCATTTCAAGCCGTTTTTTTATTTTATTCGAATTCTTTCTGTTTTGCTTTAAATTGTTGCCTTGTATTAGAAGCCCCTTTATCATATGTCTTCCATTGGTGACAGTGTACCGCCACCAACCCAAATGCCCGTGATTTGTCCGAGTGCGGTTAGGGTTGCTGTACCTCCTCCAATCGCATTGCCGAATAAGCTACCTATTGAACCAGCTAGCGAAATGCCAGAGAATCCCGAGCCGTCTAAACCTGTAATGGCACCTACGACTGCAAGGGTCACGACCGCAATTTCTTTCGTTAATGGTACAACTGCGGCTAAGCCGACACCAAGATCATTGACAATGCCATGAGAAGCGGAAGGGAGGTAGTCACCAATAATTTGGGTAAATCCGGAGTCACCAAGATAGAAGAAAGCTGCAATGGGGATAACGGGTCCAAATACTTTAAATCCAAATTGGAATCCTTGAATTAAATAATCTGTTGATTTCTCAAATCCTTGTTTTTTATGTGCAACAAGACAGAGCACAAACAATATAAAGACAGCTGTCCCACCAATTAGAGCAGTAGCGTCACCGCCTTGCAGCTTTAATACCGACATGGCAATAACATCGAGCAAAAAGGTGAATGGAATAAGCATCGCAAAAAATCGTTTTTGTCCACGGGTAAGCAAATGTTCATCTGTCACTTGTTCTATACCATCATTCGTTACAGATGAAGTTGTTAACTGAAGAGTGCCTCGCTTCATATCACGTTTTAATAAGATAAAAGCAGCTATCGTCGTCACAAGGCCCATCGTCATAACAAGCGGAATACTGGCTGAAACAACATCCCCTACTGGAATACCCGCAGCATCTGCAGTCAACTTTGGAGCGCCTTGAATCACAATATCACTAGATAAAGCAATTCCGTGACCAAATAAGTTCATTGCCATGGCAACGCCCAACGCTGGTAAACCCGCTCGAATGGCTACAGGTAGTAGCACTGCTCCTAATAATGCTACAGCAGGAGAGGGCCAGAAAAACCAAGAAATAATCATCATTAGAATACCAATCGTCCAATAGGCGAGTGTCGGTGTTTTAATAATTTTTGTAAATGGTGCAACCATGACCTCATTAATACCAGAAGTTATTAACACACGACTCATCGCAACAATAATGGAGATAATCAAAATGGTCGATAACAGCTCCGTAATCGCATAAATAAAGCTGTTAAAAACCCCGCTAATAGACGAAGTGAGATCACCTGTAGCGACAATCGCAAGTAGGAAAATGCCAAGAATACAAATGAGGGTAGTATCCCGACGTTTCACCATAAAGCCAATAATTAGAACAATAAAAACAACATAAATCCAATGGAGAGAAGTAAGTTCAATCCCCATATAGTTTCCCCCTCAAAATAGGTCTAATTATAGAATATGAGAGGAATTTTAGATGGTGATTAGTTTCGGAAATAAAAGGTGGGAGTCATGTGATAAAAATACACAGTAGGTTCATGTCATGAGAATTATATTTAAACTAGAAAATTTAACTAATTATTTTCGTCAAATTTATAATAATGCCATTAGTCATTGGATTGTAATTGAACGTCTTGCTTTAAAACAAATGTTTTCATTACTCATTGTAATAAACTAAATTAGATGAACTTGAAAATTCTCCATAATATACTGCCGATACATTTCTGACAAATATGTTTCCAATGTCCGGTGGCATTTGGGAAGGGAAATAATACGGTGAACTCATAAGTAAATGAGGTCCTGGAGAGTAGAAAAGCTTTGGGGGCACTCCTTTTTTTGTAATTCATGAAAGCTGCTGTGGGCGTTGTGATATGTGAACACCAATTATTCTATAGTACGCATCATCAATATCTTGATAACTTTGCTAATTGTAAATGTTACACCTTTTAGTAAACTTTAGTACAAATACTAAGCAAAATAAAAAAATGTACACTATTAAAATTAAATTTAGTCATGTACATTTTTATTATATGTGCAACATGATAAACAAGCTATGATGTAAGAAACCATAATTACTTGTCCTTCATTTTAAAGATTAGTTTAAAGGTTTTGCATTGAATCGTTTTATAACTGCTTGTTTTGTTTATACAACTATTGCGAAAGGACTTATTTTTTTACTGCATTCTTTTCTAAATCTGCACTTGCACGGTTTACCATCGCCGCCATTTGACCTCTCGTGACATGATCAAATGGATAAAATCCTCCATCTTCTTTTCCCTTAATAATCCCTTTACTACTTAATTTTAAAATATCTGCATATGCCCAAAAATCTTTTGGAACATCATAAAAACTGGACTCATCCGTAGGTAATGGATAATTTAATACTCTTGATAATATCCCTGCTAATTGTGCTCTTGTGATATTGGCATTTGGATCGAAAATGTTTTCATTTGTGCCATTCACAATATGATACTTATAGGCTATTTCTATAGGACGTTTTGCCCAATGATTTGCTGGCACATCCTTGAAATAATTAGGTACAGTTTCGTTTGTTGTGTCTAAACCGATGGCATTAATAAGGATAGCAGTAGCCTGAGCTCTTGTTAAATTACCATTTGGATCGTAAGTGTATTCGTTTTTGCCGTTAATCCAGCCTTTTCGGTAAAGGGCCATAACATCCTGTTCTGCCCAATGATTTTCCGTATCTATAAAGTTATGTTCCCCATTCGCCCAAGAAGAATAAAATTTCCAAATACCATTATCCGCTTGAGTTAACTCCCAGTTACCTGTTCCTCTTAAATTATATTTCTCTACAAGTCTTAACTTATATTTTAAAGATAAATCATTTTCGTACCATATCGTGTAATTTCCTGGTACTAGCTTTTTACCACCGATATAAGTAGGAGAGTCACTGCTTTTTACAGTAAATTTGGCAAATGCTGATTTTGAAGTATTATCAAAATAAAGTTTTCCATTATGGCTATTCACAATAGATTTTACGGCATTATTAGCAATGCCGTCGCCTCCTATTTCCACATCATCCTTCCAAATTCGTCCATAAAAAGGGAGGCCTAATACTATTTTATTTGGATTAATCCCTTTATCTAATAAATATTTAATCGAATTTTCAACAAATGATAAACTTGCGACAGGACCAACTGAACCACCATTATAGCTTTCATCATACGCCATCAGCATTAAATAATCGCTATACTCACTTAGTTTCATGTAATCATAAGAACCATGCCATCCAGTTGTCCACCCATATGGATTTGCAGCGACTGCTATGGATATTGTTTTATTATTAGGCATTTTTTCACGTAATAATCGGATGAAATCTGTAAACTCTTCTTTATTTGTATAGTTTAAATTTTCTATATCAATATCAACGCCATCTAAATTATTTTTCACAACAGAATTGACGATTTGAGTAGACAATATTTCTCGGTTTGTCATTGCGATTTGTGCCAATTTACGATCCCAATGATTAGAAATGAAAGGCACAACTTTTAATCCTCTATTATGCATTGCATCGACTAAACTTTTGTCAATCGTAGCACTTAAACTACCATCTGCATTTAAATTAAAAAAGTTAGGTGTTGCCGTATTTAACGCACCTTGAGTCATATCTATATTTTTTATGAAAGAGCTTGTATTTCCGCTATATAAATATGACATATGTATATCACTCGCTGAGGCGTTAGCACTAAACGGAGTAGCTAATAAAGTAGTGAGCATAGCTGGTATTATCAAATATTTTTTTAATAGATTTTTCATTACTTTCTTCCTTTGTAATAGATTTTATCCACTTTATTATCTATTACTTTAGTAAACGTAATCAATTATTAAAATATGGTATCATTGAGTTGTTTTGTAAATTTATGATATTAAGGGTTTAATATAATCACGCTTTTAAGCAGGCTTTTTGAGAGTGTTTTACCATTTGAAAGTAAGTTTACTTTTGCAGGATATTGTTGTTTCTTTGATGAAATTAACCAATCAGTTTTGTATAATCAGACCGACTTTATACGAAGTGATTCAAATATAGAAGTTTAGCACTCAAGACATGGAAATGTAAGTATTGCATTGTCCTTTCAGAAAATTTAGAAGACCGATTATTTAATGACAAATCAAGGGGGCAATTAGTCAAGTTATTTAGTAGTTTTGTGTAAAATTTTCAGGAATACCTGTTAAAAAAATTGTAATGATTTAATTCTTCAATTCACTTTTGTTCTGAATTATACTTAGCATAAAAGGTTTATTTATTCTTATTATCCAAGTTTTGGACTAAGTGGATCGTATACTACCATCCAAAGATGCAAGGGGTATCTCTTAAAGGGGTTGTTACTTTATATCAATCAAAACTAATTAATAAATTGAAATAGATAGGGATATTAAAATATTTCTAGATTACCATAATGGTTAAGCTAACTGACGCTATTTATATGGTTTGTACCTAATATCAAGTTCCAGAAATGACAACAGTAAGTTGGAAATTTTAATTCATAGTTACAATGAAAAATAGTATAGAAATAATATTTGGAGGACTTTATTTTGAAAAATATTCAAACCGTACTTGTTTTATTTTTTACTTTGTTTTGTCTTATTGGCATTGTAAAAGAGAAGGCTTCTGCTTCTACGCTGAACATTACACTAGAAACAGCAAAAGAAATGGCTATTAAGAAATTTGGGGGGCAGGTAATTGAAGCGAGTTTTGATAATGATGAATCCCATTTCGAAATCACTGTTTTAACGAATACAGAAAAAGTTGAAATGGATGTTGATGCTAATACAGGTGAGATACGGGTTACAGAACGTGAGGTTAATAATTACTTTATAGATGTAGATGTCAATGATCCTAATAATTTGCCTATTTATTGGGCTAGAAAAATGGGTTTAATAAATGGTTATAAAGATGGGACTTTTAGACCGAATAATATGGTGACAGAAAGACAGTTCGCAAAAATACTGGTGAATTATTTTAAGCTAGATAATAAGAGCAACGGTAACATTTCAGAAACGGAAATAAATTATAATATATTAGCTAAATATGGGGTTCCATTAAACGGATATAACGATACTAAGTTGAAAGATATGGCTGTGAATAGAGGTGTTGTTGCTCAAGCAATTGCCTATTTAGCCAATGGAAGTAATAATTTGAATGAATCTATCCAATATTTATTACAAAATAAAATAACGACAGGGCAAAATAATGAATATCAAAATATCAATATACAAAAATATTTTGGCTCAGAAAATGTGTTGACTAGAAAGCAATTGGTAACGTTTTTTTATAGATTAAATTACGCTAATATTACTAATGTTTCATCTGTTGCTTTAAATGTTTATACACTCAATTCAACGAGTGATACAATGTCAGATATAAACGATACTATACCTTCAAAACCTTCATCAGCTCAATTCATATCTCAAGACAAGGCAATTGCAATAGCAAAGGAAAAGGTTTCAGGTAATGTTACAAAGATTGAGTTGGACTATGATGATGGAATTGCTATTTATGAGATAGAAATACAAAATGGTCGTATAGAATATGAGATTGAGATAGATGCAATAACAGGTACTATTCTATACCTTCAAAGTGACTACGATGATTAAATTTCGTCATAACTGCTTCTAATCTTTAAAAGTTTAATTGGATAAGTAGACAAAGTCGAATAAATCGACTTTGTCTATGGTGTTCCTTGCGGTCGATACTTCTATTTCAACGTAGACTCTAGTCGCTCTTCTGTTCGTGGATATTCATCAAGATAAGGTGATAAATAGGCTTCTCTCAATTCATGACGCATCCAGCCCATTATACCAATAACAAACATGAAGACCAAAATAGAGGCTAGAAAAGAATTAGCAGAATCCTTATAGCCAGCTGCATAGAGTAGCATACAAAGGATGACTGTTAAGACAATAGAAATAATAAGTAAAGAAGTTAACAATAAATCTTCGCCTAAATAAAGCATACGAATATTCGTATTAAAAGAAAATAATAATAAAAAGCCAGTTACTAACTGTGTAATTGTAATCCAAAAGCCTACTTTGGCACCAAAAAGTTTTAATGCTTGTTCATGTTGCTCTAATTTCTTCTGCTTTCGTTTCAAATAAGCAAAATAGACAAACATATAAAATCCACCTGTTGCTAAACTCGCTAACATAAAATGGAGGTAACGTTGCCAAATTTGAGGATAGTAAAATAAGCTTTCAAAAAAACCATTTGCTTCTCCCCAACGATCGGGATATAGCATGGAAGTGACATTGACAATAAAAATAAGAGGGACAAAAAACAAAATTAACATGGCTAATAGGCCAATACTTAAATGCAATAATTTATTGGTTTGGAATTTAACCCAAGTGAACTTATAAATGTATAACAAAAGGAATGCAGCAATGAGTAGGATTAATAAACTCATCCAAGCCTTTCCTATTAAGATTGTGGAAGAATAAAAATATTGTGTATATAAGACACTTACAATTAATAATGGACCAACACCTAACACAACTGCAATACTCTTATGTATTGAAGCATGAAAAGAACAAATTTGTGCCATTTTATCAAATAAACTATTTTTTTTCATTATCCCCGTAATTTCTAGTCCAACAGCACCTGCAGTCAATGAAATAGTAAAATTCACAAAAATAATATGAAGAATAAATGTTAAGACAATCAAAATTTCTAGTAAACCAATGGGTGCAGGAATCGGTAAAGGGTTATCAGAAGAAATTAATGCAAAAACTAGATGGTTCATTTTGGGGTCACCTCTTTATCATTTTCTAATTCTGTTACAATATAAGTAGCTAATGCTTCAATTTCTTCTTCTGTCCCCATAAATGGTGGCATTGCTACTTGTGCATAATGCATATTAGGAATAAAGGACATAATGGCTTCCTTATCCCAACCTTTCATTCTAGTAGCTAATGCTCGTGTATCTCGCCATCCATCAATCGTATGACAAGTAATACATTGACCAACGAAAACGTCTCGGCCAGCTTCAACCATATTGTTGTTAGTTACTTCTTTTTCTTTTGCCCATGTTGCATTTGCTAGATAACCTTCTTTTTTCAGTGTTTCTTCATCTTTTGCTAACATTCCGTTTGCGTACATATAATTATAAATAATGTATGGTTTTCTAACGCTCTCTCTTACAACTTCAAATTCCCCAATAAATCCGATTGAAGAAAACATGACTGCAATTGATAGCATCCACGGAACGTTTTTTGGACTTTTAACGAGCCATACTAAGAAAATAAGCAGGATACTAAAACCTAAAATATTGAGACTTTTGAAAATGACCTCAGACATGCCTGTCGACCAAACAATCATGTTATAGGCTTCAGTTGGGATGGCCCATAAATACCATAATCCCGTTATAAAAGTTAGTGGTAAGGCGATAGCACCCCAAAATGCAAACACTCGAAAGACTTCTGTTCGTAACGCTTTATCTTTAATGCGCCAACGAATGAAAAATGATACTAATGAGATAGCTAGCATAATTGCTAAAAACATCCGGAATCCGAGTGAAGGGAAGTAAGTTGGGTTGAGAAAGGCATTCCAAAATGAAAATGTGTCAATCCAACGTCCTGGCGTTAATTTTGCGGCTAAAACACCTGTAATGATTACCATTGTTACCCATGAAGCAATACTAAGTGCGACCCCCAACATAATATGCTTTCGCTTACGTTCTCCCTCTTTCCATTTATCCCATGTATAGTAATAGATGATAAGAATAATCACTTCCGAGATAAATGCGCCCCATTCCACAACCCATGCCCAAAAGAAAATACGTAGTAAAGAAGAAATGGAGTCCGGTTGTATGACGGTTGTTGAGAACCAAATCCCTACTCCAGTCATTGCTCCCATAGTTGTAGTAATGATTAATACCCATTTCAACATTGTTTTTGCTACTTGATCTAATGCTTCGTTCTTTCTTTTCATGGCTCTATACTCAGTAGATACAACTAAAACAGAGGTTCCAATTGCCACGCCATGGCTAATAATTACATGAATAATGGCAATAAGAGCAATGACAGTGCCGTTCCCAAACCAAGTATAATCGACCGATGGAAAATTCATAGTTACGCTTCCTTTCTGTTTTTAATGACATTCAACGCATATCATACTAAATAGATTTGAAACGCAGATGAGTAATATGTGAAATCCAAAGCAACTAAACTTCATTAGTTTGTCAAAATAGTATGTATAACGTAGAAAAGGTTTGTCCGATTTCTCTTGATTTCACGCAATAGATGCTATTTTTTGAGAGCAAATATCGACTTTAAATGAAATTTACTTTTTTGTTACTAAAATTCATTAGAATTTCTCAATTGTTTTTTATAATGATGGTAATCAAAGCATCAGTTTAAAATACTGGAATCGTTTTACGTATAAATGGGGGGGAAGGGTATGAGCATGGGGCGTGAACAAGAGAGTCCGCCACTATATGTGTATGGAACGGAAGCGAATCGATTTATTAAGTCTTCTGTACATTATTTCCCTAAGCATGCCAAAATTGCTGCGTATGAAGAAAATGAGGGAGCGAATGCAGTATTTTTAGCAAAACTAGGATATAAGGTAACGGTTTATAATTCTACTTCGCAAGGACTAGCTAAAGTTCAATTACTGGCAAATATGAATGGCGTAACGATCGACACAAAAAGGGTAGAATTAATAGAATACAAACTACCTAAAGAAAACTATGATGGAGCAATAATGGTTTTTGGGCATTTTCCTCATAGCTTACAATTAGTAGTGCTTGATAAAATTATGAACTCTTTAAAACTAAACGGTGTATTTATGTTTGAGGTATATGAATACGCACAGCTTTTATACAATACGGGTGGACCAAAAGATATGTCTCATTTATATAATGCGGAGAATATTTTAAGATGGGCTCGTCGTTATAAATTAAAACATTACTTTACGGGGGAAGTAGAACAATACGATACGTCGATTCAAACAAGTACGCGCCGTGTCATACAAGTAATAGTAGAAAAATAATCAATAATCTGTATGGTATATGAGAAGAAAAAGACAAATGACATACGAGAAATAACTTGTACTTTCTTTTTCTAAAGATCGAGGCTGGGACAAAATGAATAAGTTTGAAGAAACAGAGAAATAGTGTTCGTAAATTTTGCTTTTGCAAAAAATCTAATGAAAAACTAGTTGTCGGTAACGGAGCCTTTGGCGAACATCAACGACATAGCAAAAAAGTATGAGATTGATTGCGGTCAATCTCACACTTTTTCTCTGTTGTTGTATGACAGCTCACTTAGCAAGTGATTGTGCCACTGCTACAAACCTTTTTAGCCCTTCTTTTAATTGTTTTTCATTTGCGTAAGAATAGCTTAAACGAATCCAAGATGATAATTGTTTTAATGGATCACAAACTTGTCCTGGCACAAAGGAAATATTTTGTTCGAAACTTTTGCTTAATAATAATTCAGTTGGAAAATTATTTGGGAGCTGTACCCATAAATTCAAACCGCCTTTTGGACTAGTCCATTGCCAACCTGTTATGGCTAGCTCTTCCTCCATGATTTCCTTTCGAATTTGAAGTGCAATTCGAATTTTCTCCAAGTGTTGCTGCAATCTTAGTGATGAAAAGTAATGGAGAAAAATTTTTTGATTGAGCAGTGGTGAGCCATTATCCGCTAATGATTTGGCTGTTAGCAGTGCGTTCATTAATGATGATTGACAAATAACAGTCGCAATTCTTAAACCAGGTGAAATATATTTGCAAAAACTTCGGATATAAATGACTGTCCCAGCACTATCATAGGTGTAAATTGGTGGTGGAGGGGGTTCATCAAAATATATGTCATGATAAGCATCGTCTTCGATTAATAACAGTCGATATTGTTCAGCTAATTCTACTAATTTTTTTCGTTGCTCAACAGGAACAGTATAACCAGTCGGATTATGAAATGTCGGATTCAGATAAAATAGTCGTGGTTTGTATTGTTGAATATATAATTCAAGTTGTTGTAAATCATACCCTTTTGGATGAATATCCACCGTAACAATCTGGGCTCCCTGTGCTTTAAAAATATCAATCGCAGCACTATAACTTGGACGTTCAAATAAAACGACGTCTCGAGGCTTAATAAAAGTTTGGGCTATAAGGTGAATCGCTTGCTGTGAGCCAGAAGTAATGAGTAACTCATCTGCACTAATATGTGTTTTATATTGGTTGATAAAATACTGTGTGAGTGTTTCACGTAGTTCTAAATCACCTTGCACAGTTGAGTAAGTTGCAAGTACTTTTGGATAAAGATCAAACACTTTCTTCACGTAATCTGAAAAATAATGATTAGGTAAAAGATTGGGATCAATTAACGCCTGCGAGAATTGGTAGGAAACAGCTGACTGATGAATTTCAGATAAATGATTTTTTTGTAAGTATGCAGAAACAATTGGATTGTTCTGATTTAGATTTTCAAGATGTTTTGTTTCGATTGATTGGACAAAATAGCCTGCTTTATCTTTTACATAAACTTTGTCATGCTTTTTTAATAATTGATAGGCTTTTAATACCGTTAATCGATGAACATTCATTTCAGAAGCTAATTGGCGGACGGAGGGAATCTTTTCATGTTCTTTCCATTCGTTGCGTTCTATACGGTGTAGTACATAATCATATACTTTCTTAAAAAGATAATCTTTATGTTCAATCGTTTTGTCCACGTCGATTCCTCCTATTCAAAAAGATTGTACCACGAACGATGTTAATCTGTTCTATCTTTCTCAATCTGTTCTACGCTCCTTCTTTTATGATAGAAAAAAGGAGGAGATATATATGGTGATGATTAATTATATTTTTATGTGTTTGATTTTTGGTACGACTTTTTTAGCAATTAAAATGGGTGTTGATGCAGGGGTACCTCCATTTTTATCAGCTGGGCTTCGTTTTTTCATTGCTGGGTTGCTGCTATTTAGTTTTATGGTTTGGAGAGAAAAAACGACAATACGGTTATTGTGGCGGAAAGAGATGTTTTTTACAGGGGTATGTTTAACTTTTGGAACGTTTGCCGCATTATACTGGGCAGAACAGTATGTGACATCAGGAATTGCCGCTGTTTTATCTGCTACGGGCCCGATGATGATTATCATTATTCAAACATTGGTATTGAAACAACAAGGAAATCGTCAATCATTGATTGGTTGTGCTGTCGGGGTTATTGGTGTCACACTGTTGATTATACCTAGTTTTTCGATTGAAATAAGTACCTTCTGGATGGTTGGTTGTTTCGCCATCATAGTAGGTGAGCTATTTTATGCAATTGGAACGATTTATACGAAACATGTTATCCAAAAATTTGAAACGACATCACCAATTGCCTTAAATGCAGTGCAAATGATGTACGGCGGGATATTATTGATTATTTTATCGTTTTTTACCGAGAACATTCAGTTTGACAATCTGTTAAGCTTCGCTTCAATGGGCTCCCTTCTTTATTTAATTATTGTAGGCTCAATGATTGGGCATAGCATTTATTATTGGCTTGTTTCACGGACAAATCCAATATTTCCTTCTACATGGCTGTATATTTCTCCCTTAATCGCTGTAGTATTAGGTGTTATTTTTTATCAAGAATATCTATCTTGGTTAACTGGCATAGGTACTTTGACGATTATTGTTGGAACGGTTCTCGTCAATTATGAAACATTGAAGAAGTTACTCTGGCAGAAAGGGACTGTGCAGCATGTTAAAAATTAAGCAAAAGGATTTTCTTATGTAAGAAAGTCTAATTTAAAAGGAGGTAAAGTTATGCAAGTTTCTAAAGGAGTAGAGGTTTTGGAGCTTGAATTTAATGGGAACATGATATATCCCACTCTTTTATGGGATCAGGACATGGCTGTTTTAATAGATACGGGATTTCCTGGACAAATGGAAGATTTGCTTGTAGCAATAGATAAGATAGGCGTGGCGCTTGACAACCTACAAGTTGTGATTTTGACACATCAGGATATAGATCATATAGGGAACCTACCTGACATATTACAAATCAATGGAAGTAATATGAAAGTTTATGCTCATAAGTTAGATAAACCTTATATTCAAGGGGATTTACCACTTCTGAAAGATGGGCATATTGCGAATCCACCGAAGGGAAGAGTAGATGAGACGTTACATGACGGTCAAGAGCTGCCGTATTGTGGGGGAATTTGCGTAATCCATACGCCAGGGCATACCTCAGGTCATATTAGTTTATATTTGAGAAAAAGTAAAACACTTGTTGCAGGGGATTCGATGTACAGTGTCAACGGTGTACTGCAGGGAGTTCATCTTCCAACTACTTTAAATGTAGAGGTTGCTCGCCAATCATTAAAGAAATATATAGACCTAGATATAGAATCCGTAGTTTGTTACCACGGGGGATTAAGTGTGGCAAATATTAATGAGCAGATATTAAAATTTCAATAATAAAAAGAAGATGTTGAGCCATTCAAAAGACAACCTCGTAAAAGATAGATTTCATGTCTAATTTTTACGGGGTGATTTGTTATACTTTTGCAAATAGTGTGTCACACTGTTGATGTGCGATAAAGGAGCGTAAAATAAAGTAATTGAATGAATGAAAAAGTATTTGCCTAAGTGGTCACTTTCATGTATATTATCAGTAAATTTTGGATTGTTCGTTTAGAAATTGTAACTACTTATACATTATAATGAAATGTATATGGGGGACTAGTAGTAATTTTTATGTAGGAGTGTTTTGAATGGGAGAAAGAGGAAGACCTAAAGGCGCTAGTGGTGAAGAAAGTCGGGCACTACTTCTTGAAATCGCAGCAAATGAATTTGCACAACATGGATATCATGATACAAAAGTGAGTTCAATTGTTAAAGCTGCTTCATTAAGTCAACCCACTTTTTATTTGTATTTTAAAAATAAGGATGCTATTTTCGAAGAATTAGAAAATTTATTTCGCTTACGCATGATTGATTTTGCCAAAAAAAGCCGCCTACAGCCTGCATTGGAGCAAGCAACAGTAAAAGAGCGTATTATATATAACGTCAAAGAATTATTGGTGTTTTTTTCTAAAAACCCTAATTTAACACGTATTGGGTTTTATTTATCAACAAAGGCTGATGAAATAAAAGCGCAAATGGTCAAGCAAATAAAAGACAATCTGGATTTTGAAGTAGATGCAGGTTACTTTCGGAAAGATCTAGATACGCAAACAGTGGCAGAGTGCTTAATAGGTATAATTGAACGATTAACATTCATTCAATTACTGCCTCAAAAAAAACAACCACAAGAAATAGCGACGGATATTGTCGATTTACTTATAGAGGGAATGCTGAATAGAGAAAAATAGTGTTCTTAAATTGAGTTAAAAAGGAAAATTTAACTTTTTCTTTTTTATAGTTGAATATTACTTTTAAGTAATATATTATGAAGGTGGAAATAAAGATTGGCGATAGCTATAGGGTAGCGGAATGTATACGTTATACTTACTCCTTTATATGTTCCAACGGAGGGTAAGTAATAAAAAGTAACTTCAATATGTTAGAAATGAGCTGTTGTTATACTAAAATTATCATAGTATACCCTTATATTACTTTTGAGTAATATAAGAAGAATTTAGTGTTTATTTCTACTATATACTAAACGAAAAGAGGGATGGTATGAGAAAGATATGGCGACAAGTTATATCTATTTTTTCTTTATTTTTATTAAGCGCATATTCCTTAATGGGCGGTATACCTGTACAAGCAGAGATGAATGAGTCACTTCAAATTACTTTAACAACAGGAGGAGAGCCATACATAGCTGGGAATATTACTTCAGCTCCTGTCACAATTCAAGTAACAGTAATTACTGCCGATCGTGCAAATCTTCAAGTAGAGTTATCAAGAGATGCGGGAGATTCATGGACAATATTTGATACGACCTCACCACTTATAGTAACAGAGGCAGGTGACCATTCCATTTGGTTTAGAGTAGCAGGACAATCAGATATTTATAAGCAGACGATTCGTATTGCAGTGCCTCAAACCACACAAATAGCAGCAAGTAAGATTATTTATGTCAAGGCAAATGTTGCTGGTGGGACAGGTGATGGTACAAGTTGGAAGAACGCTTTTATAGATTTACAGTCGGCTTTAGAACGGGCAAATCCTGGCGATCAAATTTGGCTAGCGCAAGGCATATATACACCGACAAGATTAGATGATGTGAGGGATGCTCGTACTGCACACTTTAGAATGAAAAATGGTGTAGCCATTTATGGTGGGTTTAAAGGTGAACAAGATGAAGAAACCGTAGATAATCGAGATTTAACGCAAAATAAAACGATATTAAGTGGTGAACTTCCGAGCGGAGAAGTGGCCTATCATGTGTTTTATCATCCCAATAACTATGACGTAAAATTGAACGCCACGGCTATACTTGATGGAGTCACGATTACAAAAGGACAAGCTGATGGTTATTCCATTTTTCATCAACATGGGGGAGGTATGTTTAATTCTGGAAATCATCCAACTTTGAGGAATGTTATTTTTAGTGGAAATAATGCCAATCAATACGGAGGGGGAATGTATAATTTAGGCAGCTCTCCAACCTTAATGAATGTTGAATTTCATGACAATAAAGCGGTTTTAGGAGGCGGCATTTATAATGGAAATATGAGCACTCCGACTATAACAAATGGAATCTTCAGTCAAAATAAAGTAACAGAGAGTGGTGGTGGTATTTATAATGGTGCAAGTCACACTACTATAGAATCTGCAACATTTATAGACAATGAAGCAGGCTATTATGGAGATGGAATGGCAAATTTCAGTGGGAGTGACACAATATTAACAGATGTGACATTTAGCGGGAATATAGCACTGCAACAAGGAGGAGGTATGTATAATCGAAAAAGTTTGCCTTCCTTAACAAGTGTAAAATTTGTGCAAAATAAAGCTGAATGGTTTGGAGGGGGCATGCGCAATGAGATGAGCAGTCACGCTATTTTACAAAATGTTCTATTTATTGAAAATGAAGCGAATGCTGGGGGCGGTATGGCTAATACAGAAAGTGCACCCCAATTAAATAAAGTTGAATTTTATAGAAATAATGCGAAAATACGCTATGGAGTAGGGGGCAATGGAGCTGGTATACAAAATAATCGGAGTAATCCGATATTGAAGGATGTAATATTTTATGGAAATATAGCGGATGCATGGGGTGGTGGAATATACAATCAGTTTGATAGTCATCCAACTATAATAGATGTAGGGTTTCATTCAAATACAGCAATGCAGGGAGGCGCATTATTTAATGAGGCAAGTCATCCAACATTAATGAATGCACTTTTTGCTTCTAATAATGCAACAAATCGCATAGGGAGTGCCATCTACAATTATATCAATGGAGATGTTAGTATAATCAATGCGACGATATCTGATAATGGTCCAATAGCTATAGTCGGCGGTTCAGAAAAAAGTAAAATTATCAATAGTATAATTATTGGAAATGGCAATTCAGTACCATTGAGTAATTTTTTAGGTAAGGTAACAAATAGTTTGCTAGATGTATTCGCGAATGGGCTAGGCTACAAAGGTCAGTTATACGATGCTAATGAAAAACCTATTAGTCAAGCTATTTATACGCTTGAAGATGTATTTCTTAACCCAATTAGCGGATATTATCATTTAAAGCTTGGAGGACCTGCGATTGATGTAGGAGATTCAACTGCAAATAGTTTACCGCATGATTTAATAGGAAAAAAACGCATTCAAGGAGCCGCCATTGATTTAGGTGTTTATGAAGCAACACCATACTATAAAGTTACCTATGACCCCAATAATGCAGTCGGAGGTCAAGTACCACAGGACAGTACCCAG
>LAHS01001895.1_pt1 | contig 16078 bp, 11 predicted proteins | sample 329651 | NCBI WGS metagenome assembly LAHS01 (sample SAMN03275699, study PRJNA271635) | activated sludge metagenome | isolation source: sample C-1 Sludge from hydrolytic chamber (first chamber) of Anaerobic... | reverse complement strand
TGTCGCACGATCGTGCGACAAGTGTCAAATATATATGCGACAAGTGTCAAAAGTTCCAACCTGACGTGAACAACACCGAAAAAGAGCCTACCTAACAACTTGCGGAGCGTGGGTTCAGGCACACCAAATACACATGCTACCGAAAAACGGGAATGCGGTGAAACCCAAGAAAGGAATTACAGAGGTGAAATATCAAGATGATAACTGCCGTCGTACCTGATGGACATGAGTTCCCGATTATTCTGTAGAGAGGGCGACAAGGCCAAGGCTACGTGGCCCATCGTACGCCGCAAATTCAATTCCACACACGGATGAAGCAATCCGTTGGCCTGTTTGGCAGCGCCAACTCCGGCAGACACAATCATCATGTCAACACCTAAAGGTCCTATATACTTACCAATAAATAATTTACTGATAATCATCAATATATCATTTATACACTTCTCTATTAATTTAACATCAATATAAGCTGCTGTTAGGGTCGTTTTCTCCACTTCGGTAGCCAGCAGGTTGCCGGTATAAGCCCCATGAGCGGTTCGGAATAAAGAGAGACCACGGTACTCTACCGTAGTCGGCGTGGCCTCAAACTCAATACCGAAATCGAGCAGTTTGTCATAATATGATTCCACCATCACGCCGCCCTGTTGCCCCAAAACACCCTTAACCCAACCGCGCACGGAGGGGTCTGCGAGCGTTGGAGCATGGAGGTTACTGTCGCCAAGCCTCGTACAAATCCGCCGAACCCCTCTCCCACTGCTGCTCCAGGGTGCTTTCAGCATGGCGCAGGGTGTGTGGACGGCTGCCAGCTTCTCTTCCAGCTCGTTGATAGTGGTGGCATATTCCGCACTCCCAGTTAACCGGTCGTCATGGCCAACGAGTTGTTTCAGGACATGCTCGGCAGCAAATTGGCGGTGGCTTGCATGGCGAACGAAGTCTATGTAGGCACGCGAAGGCAGCGAACTCTCCGTCAACCCCAAATCAGCAAGTCGGCTCCTGAGAGCCAAATCCCACCCCCAGGGCGCTATATCCAGCCAACTGAGCGGCGTTTCTATTGTTCGCAAATCAGTTACCAGACGGACGTGGCGCTCGGCCAGGCGTGCCTTCACAAAGTCGGGCAGGCACATTCCACGGACATCATCAACCAAAACAACATCCCCGTCTGCTGCCCACAACACCGGCAAAAAGGCCAAATCATGCCTCAGGTTGCGGCCGGCTTTCGGCGCCGTAAAATGTTCCCTGTGGCATGCCAAGGCTATGTCGTGCTCCGGATTAAAGATATGCAGCTTCATTAAATTAAACTTTAGCAGATGCAAAGATACGAAATAAGTGGAAGTTCAAGGATGGTATAACGTCTAATATGTGCGGTGTATGTGTGTACACATACGGTTATCCGACCCTTGGACACTGCGCCGAATCCGGCTGGTGTAACCTGCCTAAGAGCAATTTGCAGGACTGCTGAAAACAAGCTCATTTGCTCTAATACTAAAAAAACTAAAAAGCAAATATTTTGCAATCTATAGTTTGCAATTTCCAAAATAATTGCTAACTTTGCATGGAATAAAATCGAATTATCAATTTAACGTATGGAAGAGGCTTTCTTTCGCACACACTCCTATCTTGTAGAACATACCAACGCCCCCGTCCGCCGCACGCTAATGGACGAGGTTGACTGGAACGACCGCATGATTGGCATCAAGGGAACCCGTGGTGTGGGCAAAACGACTTTCCTCCTTCAGTATGCTAAAGAGAGATTCAACAAAGACGACCGCCAGTGCCTGTATGTCAACATGAACAACTTCTACTTTCAGGCACGCGGGATAGCCGATTTTGCAGAAGACTTCGTTAACAACGGCGGCAAGGTTTTGCTCATTGACCAGGTTTTCAAGCAGCCTAACTGGAGTTCGGAGCTGAGAAAGTGCTACGATCTTTTTCCCGAACTGAAAATCGTTTTCACTGGTTCCAGCGTCATGAGGCTGAAGGAAGAGAATCCTGAACTCAACGGTATCGTGAAGAGCTACAACCTGAGAGGGTTCTCTTTCAGGGAGTATCTGAACCTCATGTCGGGCAACAGCTTCAGGTCTTACACGCTCGACGAGATACTGCATGACCACGAGCACATCATTAAAGAAATCCTGCCCAAGGTCAGCCCCATGAAGTTTTTCCTGGATTATATACATCACGGCTTCTATCCTTTTTTCCTCGAGCACCGCAGCTTTTCCGAAAATCTGCTGAAAACCATGAACATGATGATGGAGGTTGATATCTTGCTCATCAAGCAGATAGAGCTGAAGTACCTCACGAAAATCAAGAAGTTGTTCTATCTCCTGTCCGTTGAAGGCCCAAAGGCACCAAACATCAGCAACTTGGCAGACGAAATCCAGACCAGCAGGGCTACGGTTATGAATTACATCAAGTATCTGGCTGACGCCAGGCTGATAAACATCATCTATCCTGTAGGGCAAGATTTTCCGAAGAAACCCTCGAAGGTGATGCTGCACAATGCGAGCCTGATGTACGCCATCTACCCCATTCAGATAAACGAACAGGATTTGATGGAGACCTTCTTCGTTAACTCGCTGTGGAAAGATCACATTGTAAACCAGGGCAACAAAGAACATTTCTACGTAGTGGACGGCGACAAGAAGTTCCGCATCTGCGACGCACAGAAAGAACACAAGGTAAGATACAACACGGATACCATATACGCCCGCTACAATACAGAGGTGGGTAAGGACAACAAAATACCCTTGTGGCTCCTCGGATTTTTATACTGACACTATATACATTAACATTTTATACTAACGAAAATGGCTAAAGAAAAAAAATTTATCACTTGTGATGGTAACACTGCAGCCGCTCATGTAAGCTATATGTTTACAGAAGTTGCTGCTATTTATCCTATCACTCCGTCATCTCCGATGGCAGAACATGTTGACGAATGGGCTGCCAAAGGACGCAAAAACCTGTTTGGCCAGACCGTGACCGTGCAGGAAATGGAATCGGAAGGCGGCGCTGCAGGCGCACTTCACGGTTCACTCCAGGCCGGTGCTCTCACAACCACGTTCACTGCCTCACAGGGTCTCTTGCTGATGATTCCGAACATGTACAAGATTGCAGGCGAACTGCTGCCTTGCGTGTTCGACGTATCAGCCCGTACTCTGGCCACCCATGCACTGTGCATCTTCGGCGACCATCAGGATGTAATGGCCTGCCGTCAAACCGGTTTCGCCATGTTCTGCTCGGGTTCCGTTCAGGAAGTAATGGACCTGACGGCAGTTCCGCACCTGGCAACACTTAAAACCTGCGTGCCATTCATTAACTTCTTCGACGGTTTCCGCACTTCTCACGAATACCATAAGATTGAGGAAATTGACCAGGAAGAAGTTGCCAAACTCCTCGACCCTGCCGACGTACAGCGTTTCCGCGACCGCGCCATGACTCCGGAGCATCCCGTTACGCGTGGTACAGCCGAAAACCCGGAGACTTTCTTCACACATCGTGAAGCCAGCAACGAATATTACGATAAGGTTCCCGAAGTAGTAGAAGACCTGCTGGGCAAGATTTCTACCATTACCGGACGTGAATATCACCTCTTTAATTATTATGGAGCAAAGGATGCCGAGAATGTAATCGTGCTCATGGGTTCTGCTACCGAGGCTGCCCGCGAGGCCATTGACCACCTCATGGCACAGGGAAAGAAAGTCGGCATGGTAGCTGTACATCTGTACCGTCCGTTCTCCGTAGACTATCTCCGCAAGGCTCTGCCAGCCACGGTGAAGCGTATCGCCGTTCTTGACCGCACAAAGGAACCGGGAGCAGAAGGCGAACCGCTGTATCTGGATGTAAAGAGCGCCCTTTACGAAGACCCGCGCAAACCGCTTATTGTCGGTGGCCGCTATGGTCTGGGCTCTGCCGATACCACTCCTGCTAAGATTATTTCAGTATTCAACAATCTGGAACTGCCGGAGCCGAAGAACCACTTCACTGTAGGTATTGTAGACGATGTAACATTTACTTCACTGCCGGAAGTAGAAGAAATTCCTATGGGCGGCGAAGGTATGTTTGAGGCTAAGTTCTATGGTTTGGGTGCCGACGGAACCGTGGGTGCCAACAAGAACTCCGTTCAGATTATCGGTAACAACACCAACAAGTACTGCCAGGCATACTTCTCTTACGACTCCAGAAAGAGTGGTGGCTTCACTTGCTCTCACCTGCGCTTTGGAGATACGCCCATCCACTCCACCTATCAGGTAAACACACCTAACTTCGTGGCTTGCCATGTTCAGGCTTATCTGAACATGTACGACGTTACCCGTGGCCTGCGTAAGAACGGTACGTTCCTGCTCAACACCATTTTCGAGGGCGAGGAGCTTGTCAACTTCATCCCCAACAAGGTTAAGCGCTACTTTGCCAAGAACAACATTACCGTCTACTACATCAACGCTACCAAGATAGCACAGGAGATTGGCCTGGGCAACCGCACCAATACCATCCTCCAGAGTGCATTCTTCCGCATTACTGAGGTTATTCCTCTTGACTTGGCTGTTGAGCAGATGAAGGCTTTCATCGTAAAGTCTTACTCGAAGAAGGGACAGGATGTCGTCGACAAGAACTTTGCTGCTGTTGACCGTGGCAACGAGTACAAGCAGCTTGCTGTTGACCCGGCATGGGCCGAACTGCCTGCAGACGGCGCCGACACTGACGACGCTCCCGCTTTCATCAAGGAAATCGTTCGCCCCATGAACGCCCAGGTTGGCGACCTGCTCAAGGTTTCTGACTTTGTAAAGCATGGCACCACCGACGGTACTTGGGCTGTAGGAACCTCCGCTTTTGAGAAACGTGGCGTTACGACCTTCGTTCCAGAGTGGAATCCTGATAATTGTATCCAGTGCAACAAGTGCGCATTCGTTTGCCCGCACGCTTGTATTCGGCCGTTCGTTCTCGACGAGCAGGAGAAGGCCGGCTTCAATGAAACCACGCTCGACGTGCTTGCTCCAAAGCAGCTCAAGGGCATGCAGTTCCGCATTGAGGTATCAGTTCTCGACTGTACTGGTTGCGGCAACTGTGCCGATGTGTGTCCGGGCAAGAAGGGAGAGAAGGCTCTTAGCATGACACCGTTCATCTTTGGCGAAGAAGAAGCTATTAAGCGTGCCGCCAACTGGGAATATATGATGAAAAACGTGAAGAGCAAGCAAGACCTTGTGGACATCCGTCAGAGTCCGAAGAATACACAGTTCGCTCAGCCGCTCTTCCAGTTCTCGGGTGCCTGTGCAGGCTGCGGTGAGACTCCATACGTAAAACTGGTTTCACAGCTATTCGGTGATCGCGAGATGATAGCCAACGCTACAGGCTGCTCCTCCATCTATTCTGCATCCGTTCCCTCTACTCCTTATACAACGAACGAGAAAGGACAAGGCCCTGCATTCAACAACTCACTCTTTGAGGATTTCTGCGAATTCGGTCTTGGTATGGCCCTGGCAAACAAGAAGATGAGAGAACGCATCTGCCTGCTGCTCAACGAGCTGATGGCCAAAGACGACACTCCGGCCGACTTCAAGGAAGCTGCACAGGAATGGATAGACAGCAAGGACGATGCTGAAGCATCCAAGGTAGCAGCTGCTAAGTTGAAACCGCTGATTGAAGCCGGTGCAGAACACGACTGTCCAGTATGCAAGGAGCTGAAGACTCTTGACCACTATCTCGTTAAACGCAGCCAGTGGATTATCGGAGGTGACGGCGCTTCGTACGATATCGGCTACGGTGGCCTCGACCATGTGATTGCTTCAGGCGAGGATGTCAACATCCTGGTTCTCGATACCGAGGTTTACTCCAACACCGGCGGACAGAGTTCAAAGTCTACACCACTGGGTGCCATCGCTCAATTTGCTGCCAAGGGCAAGCGCGTCCGCAAGAAAGATCTTGGCTTGATGGCAACAACCTACGGCTATGTGTATGTGGCACAGATTGCCATGGGCGCTGACAACAACCAGACGCTAAAGGCAATCCGCGAGGCTGAAGCCTATCCAGGCCCGTCACTCATCATTGCCTACTCTCCGTGTATCAACCACGGTTTGAAGGTGAAAGGTGGCATGGGACGCAGCCAGGCGCAGGAAGCACGCGCCGTGGAGAGCGGTTACTGGCACCTGTGGAGATACAATCCGCAGTTGGCTGAAGAAGGAAAGAACCCGTTCGTTCTCGACTCCAAGGCTCCAGACTGGACCAAGTTCCAGGATTTCCTGATGAGCGAAGTCCGCTTCCTCTCCGTCAAGAAGGCTTATCCTGATGAAGCAGATGAGCTGACCAAGGCATGTGAGGATATGGCAAAACTCCGCTACCAGTCTTACGTTCGTAAGAGCCAGGAAGATTGGAGCGAGCAACTTTAAAGTTCATATTCTACCTTTTTAGATAAAGGGTGACCTGCTTGCAGGTCGCCCTTTTTTCGTTCTTAGATCATGGAAGCCAGCACCTGCAGTCTTCCCTTTATTCGGTCGATGCTTTCAATCCATGCTTATGGTTCCCTTATAAGGCTTGTATCGTCATCTAACAGCAGCCTGATGAAGGCACCGGATGTATGTAGTGAGATGGCTTCACTATCGTAGTGAAATGGCTTCACTATCGCAGTGAGATGGCTTCACTATCGCACTCCGAACTTTCGACACCTGTCACACGATTGTGTGACAGGTGTCTCACGAACATGCGACAAGTGTCGAAAGTTACGGAAACACATCTTTGGCGTCCTGACCGCATAGAACTTATCACGCCGGTCTTCATCTCCGGCGTTTTGAACTGTACCATACAGGCAATTCGGCTCATCTATCTGCTTACGCAATATTTTTGTTGCCAATTTATTAAAAATACTAAACAAAAGCAACAACCAATGCTTTTAAAGACTATATTTGCAACCAATAATAACAAACCAAACTAAAAAATAAGAGTTATGAAGAAAGTTATGATGATGAGCATTGCAGTAGCTGCAATCCTTCTTTCAAGTTGTGGAAACAATGCCAAGCCTGGAGCAGCCTCCGATGCCGACTCCCTCGCTGTGGTGGATTCTGTCCCCGTATTGGCTCCAGAAACACAAAACACCGTCAATGCACTGACAGGTGAGCTGACCAAAGTTTTACAGGGGAAAGACAACCAGAAGGTTGTTGCGGCCTTGGCTAACCTGCAAACCATGTATAAGAATCTGGTCTCAAGCGGTAAGTTAGAGGAAGCCAAAGGCTATGGTGAGGCTATCAAGAAGTTTGTCAACGAGCACGCTGACAACATCAAGCAGTTTACATCAGGCAATGCAACCATCGCTTCACTGGTTCAGGGCATCCAGAATCTGCCCACATCAGCCGCTACTACAGCCGAAGAAGCCAAAGCTGCCGTTGCAACGGATGTAACCAATCTTGCATCTCCTGCCATTTCCAAGGGTGCTACGGCTGTTGCTGCAGCCGAGTCAGCAGCAGAAGCTGTAAAGAATGCTCCTGAGAACGTAAAGAACGCAGCCGAAGCAGCCGCATCCAACGCCAAAGCTGCTGCGGAAAACAAAGTGAACGAGGAAGTTACTAAGGCCCAGACCAAAACGAACGAAGCAGTAAACAAAGCTGCAGAGAAAGCAAACCAGAAGGTTAACGAAGCAGCCAACAAGGCTGTTAAAGGCTTAGGACTTTAAATAACATTGATTGTCAATACAAAAAAAGAGAGGCTCCAACCATACTGGTTGGAGCCTCTCTTTTTCTTGTCAGGTTATCTTATCCTGTCCATGCTGCGTACTAACTCTTCATCGGACTTAATGGCTTTGCGGGCAAGAACCAAGAAGATGAGAGCAACCAGTGGCAGGCACAGCGCCAATTTAATTCTAAAAGCTCCCGCAGTCTGCAGGACACTGAAGTACACAATGCCCATATATACATACCAAGCCATATTGAGTACGGTGCCCGCCATGCAGAGTTTCATTTGCAGTTTCCTGTTCTTAAACAGAAAGATGGCAACAAGAGTCAACAAACTGCTCAACGAGAGCATGGCAAACAGCGGCCACGAACTGAAATGCAGCACCCCTTCGCCATCCGTAACTCCTAAATTGTAAATGACTGATGCTACCCCCATGCCTTTCGGCTCGAAGCTTGCCAGCGGCAAGCACAGGCAAATTGCGGAAAGCACAAAGGCCGCCAACAGCCACAAGGTCTGCTTACGCTGTATCATTTAGTTCTCCTCGTTGTCCTTTGATGGGTCGCGCCAGTACACATTACCATCAACAAACTCTTGCGTAGCAAGCAATGTCGGCTTCGGAAGTTTTTCATAGTAGCGTGAGATTTCTATCTGCTCACGATTTTCAAAGACCTCTTCCAGCGAGTCATTGTAGGATGCAAACTCAGCCAGCTTCTTGTTTAAATCCTGCTTGATTTCCTGAGCAATCTGATTGGAACGCTTTGCAATAATGGCTACACTCTCGTAAATGTTGCCTGTCTCATCACATAAATCCATGATGTTGCGGGTAACCGTGTTTACGGGAGCTTTCGACTTTTTGTAATCCATAATTCTATTTTGAACTTTAATAATGTTTTCTTTTACCTATTCTTTCGTTACCTCGCGGCACTTGGCGATGTATTTTTCGGCTGTAGCCTTCTCCTTCGAGTCGGGATACTCGTTGATGAAGCCGTAGCACTCATCCTCAGCATCCTGATAGCGCTCCAACTTCTTCTCCTCTACACTTTGCTGGGCAATCTCGAACTTACTCTTCATGACAAGCACGGCAAAGTTCTCTCGCAGCTTACTATACGGATAATCCTTGAGTGCGTTTTGTGCAGTAATGACGCAAGCCTCGTAATTGTTGCCGCCACTTGAGCAGTTGCCGAAGTAATGACCCAGGTCAAAATAAAGCTGTGCGTTGTACAATTCCTTCTGTACCAGCTTGTCCTGCAATTCAAAGAGACGCTGTTGGGCTGTCTGTTTCATCTTTGCATCGGGGAATAAGTCTAAGTATTCCTGAAACGAAGTGATGGCAGCAACCGTCTGCGATTGGTCCAATCGCGGCTCCGGTGTGCTCATATACAGGCTCTGCCCGATATAATATTCGGCCATTTCGGCATAATATCCCTTCGGATAATTGGACATGTAACGCTTGAAGGTGGTTGCTGCATTCTCGTAATCCTTGGTGTTATACTGCGCCATGGCCAGCATGTACAGGCTCTCCTGGGCGTTGTCCGACCCCTTGGCCAGTGTTATCAGCTCGTTCAACAGCGTGATAGCCCGGGTATATTTGCCGTTGGCAAAGCACTCCTTGGCATACTCGTACTTGTATTTATAGTCCTGTGATTTGTAAACCTTATTGAATTCACTGGCGCAACTCGTAAAAAGCAGCGCTGCCGACAATATGATGGTAAGGGATGTTTTCTTCATCTTATCTTGCTTTGAAATGCAAAATTACACATAATTCCCTTATTCACAAAGCCGCAGATGATATTTTTAGCAAAAAAACACGTTTAATAGCAACGCGTAAATAGATTTTTAGTAATTTTGTAGACTATTGCAAGAAACTTTCTTGTTGCATGCACGATAACAGCCAGTTATGAACTTCAGATTAACATCACAATACTCCCCTACCGGCGATCAGCCAGAAGCTATCAAGGAACTCACCCAAGGACTGGAGCACGGCGAGCCGGCTCAAGTGCTTTTGGGCGTTACAGGATCGGGCAAGACCTTTACCATTGCCAACGTTATTGCCAACATCAACAAACCCACACTCATACTTAGTCACAACAAGACGCTGGCTGCCCAGCTGTATGAAGAGATGAAGAGCTTCTTTCCGGAGAATGCTGTAGAGTACTATGTCTCCTACTATGACTACTATCAACCTGAAGCCTATCTGCCCACAACCGATACTTATATAGAAAAGGATCTGGCCATCAACGACGATATTGACAAGCTGCGGTTAGGCGCCGTATCTGCTTTACTGTCGGGAAGAAAGGACGTTGTGGTTGTATCTTCTGTCTCATGTATTTACGGTATGGGCGGACCGGTGGCCATGCAGCAGAGCATCATCTCCATCAAGCGGGGCCAGAAGATTGACCGCAACGAGTTTCTGCTCAAGTTGGTAGGCGCCCTCTACGTCAGGAACGACATCGACCTGAACCGCGGCAACTTCCGAGTAAAGGGCGATACCGTAGACATTGCCATGGCCTACAGCGACAACACGCTGCGCGTAACCTGGTGGGATGACGAGATAGACTCCATAGAGGAGGTTGACAGCATTACTTTCCACCGCCTCGCCTCTTTCGAAACATACCAGATATACCCCGCCAACCTCTTCGTTACAACCAAGGAGCAAACCGAGAATGCCATCCGAATGATACAGGACGATTTGGTCAAACAAGTCGATTACTTCGAAGAACTGGGCGACCACATCAAGGCTCAACGCATCAAGGAGCGCGTGGAATACGACATGGAAATGATGAAGGAACTGGGCCACTGCAGCGGTATAGAGAACTATTCGCGCTATTTCGACGGCCGCGAAGCCGGCGAACGCCCCTACTGCCTGCTCGACTTTTTCCCCAAGGACTATCTGCTCGTTATCGACGAGAGCCACGTCAGCGTTCCGCAAATCAATGCAATGTTCGGCGGCGACAGGGCCCGCAAGCAGAATCTCGTTGAGTACGGGTTCCGCCTGCCCGCAGCTTTCGACAACCGTCCGCTGCGTTTCGAAGAGTTCCACGACCTCATTCATCAGGTCATCTACGTATCGGCAACACCTGCCGACTACGAACTCAGGGAGTCGGAAGGCGTGGTCGTAGAGCAACTGATACGTCCTACAGGGCTGTTGGACCCCGAGATTGAGGTGCGTCCTACGGAGAACCAGATAGATGACCTGATGGATGAGATACTCTCACGCAGCGAACGGGGCGAGCGAGTCCTCGTTACCACGCTGACCAAGCGAATGGCCGAAGAGCTCACGGAGTACCTGCTTAACCACGATGTACGGGCAAGCTACATACACAGCGACGTGGCTACGCTCGACCGGGTGAAGATAATGAACGACTTGCGTGCCGGCATCTACGACGTACTGGTAGGCGTAAACCTGCTGAGAGAGGGGCTCGACCTGCCCGAAGTATCGCTCGTTGCCATCCTTGATGCCGACAAGGAAGGCTTCCTGCGCAGCCATCGTTCGCTTACGCAGACGGCAGGACGCGCTGCAAGAAACGTAAACGGAAAGGTCATCATGTACGCCGACACCATCACGGAGAGCATGCAGAAGACCATTGACGAGACGGCCCGGCGCCGCAGCATACAGCTTAAATACAACGAGGAGCACCACATTACGCCCAAGCAGATAGTGAAGGCCATCAAGAGTGCACTGCCCACATCGGCCGACAACGAGCAAGAAATGCGCAGCTACCAGCCGCGCGAGAAGGGTGCTCGCCCCTATCTGGAGCCCGACAATGCCGCCTTTGCCGCCGACCCCATCGTGAAACGCATGAGCAAGGAGCAGCTCGAAAGGAGCATTGCCAACACGACAAGTCTCATGAAAGAGGCTGCCAAGAACCTGGACTTTATCCAAGCAGCCCAATATCGCGACGAAATCATCAGACTGCAGGACCAACTGGAGCTGAAAGAATAGGCCATCCTACAGCCTGTCATACCCCTTTTTCATTTTCAGCTCATAACATGCTGTTTGCCAACATGTTATAAGCATGTTTGTTGGACATGTCCTTCAAGCCCCTTAAAGCATACCTTCAAGGGGCTTGAAGCATGCTTTCAGCTGCCTTGAAGGATAGCTCCGCCAAAGCGCCTGCAGCCTATCGGGGAGCTTGCTACGCTGCATGCAGCTTCAGAAACCCTCTTGCAACCGCGAAAAAACAGGTACACTAAAAGTTAAAAAACGGATATTCACGCTTTCATAACACTTAATTTACTAACTTTGCGTATAGAAAACCATAAACTCAATTATAACGATGAAAAAAATTATCATTGTCATGCTTGCCTGCTTACCGTTGATAGGTTACGCACAAAGCAACACTACCCTGACGCCGGAACAGCAGCTCGAAAAAGCACAAAAGGAACTTGAGGCAGCGCAGAAGGCCGTTGAAGCTGCCAAAGCCAATGCCGCCCAGGCGCAGCGTGCAGCCCAAGAAGCCAAGCAGAAGGCCGAGGCCAAAGCCGCTGCCGAAGCCAAGGCACAGGCCGAAGCTAAAGCTAAAGCCATAGCAGAGAAGCAGGCTGCCATCCAAGCACAGATAAAGAAAGCCCAGGAAGAGGCCGCCCGACTGAACGCAGAAGCCGAGAGATTGAAGGCTCAGGCAGACAAGATAAACAGCGGAACCGATGCTCCCGCGGTTGCAGATGCGGCTCCCGCACAGCCCGAAAAGGCCCCAGAACAGGACAAGGTGGTTACGGTAACTCCGGCGGACGAGGCCGGCTGGACCGTTCCTGCACGCGAAACCACGGCAACTAAGCCTGCCAAGAAGGCCACGAAGGCTGTAACACGCAAGGCCGAAAGCACCACCGGCTACCTGGCCGGTGCCGTTCCGGTTGTTGACGGCAAAGTAGTATTTACGTTCGATGAGGACGTTCCGGGCAAATCTGCATCCGAGATATACGACATTACCTATAACTACATGAAGGAACTCACCCAGGACGAGCACCAGAAAACCAACGAGCTGGCCCACAGCAACATCGCCCTGGTAAACGAGAACGACCGCACCATAGTAGGAATATATAAGGAGTGGCTGGTTTTCAACAGCTCGTTTATCTCGCTCGACCGCACGGAGTTCAACTATACACTTATCGCCAAGTGCAGCGACGGGCATCTCAACATGATGCTCACCCGCATCAACTACCTCTACGAAGAGGGCCGGGAGTCGGAGTTCAGAACATCTGCAGAGGAATGGATTACGGACAAATACGGCCTGAACAAGAAGCAGAATAAGCTGAGCAAGATGTCGGGTAAATTCCGCAGAAGCACCATCGACAGGAAGAACCGGATTTTCCAAGGCCTGTCGAGTGCACTTAACCAGCATTAAGAAGAACCCAAATGACTACAGAAAACGAAGAAAAAGACACCTTGCAGACCTCGTCTGCGGTTCCGCCACGCCATCGGTTGCAACAGTTGCCGTCATCAGGCGAGAAGTCGCTCAAGGTTCGCAACATCCTGAACCTTGTGTTCATGCTCGGTGCGCTGTTGGGAGTCATCCTCTACTTTGCCCTCTCCAGCCCTACCGTAGGCATCATCGTAATCCTTACAGCAATGGTCTTTAAGATTATTGAATGTGTTATACGCTTTATTAATTGATGAGAAAAATACTGATGTTGACCCTTGTGTTGGGGCTGTTTGCAGGCAAAGCCCGGGCTCAAGTCGTAAATAACGGAGATTTCCAACAGGTAGACGAGAACGGAAATATCACCAATTCGGCGCAAAGAAGACAACAAGCCGACTCTTTGGGAACCAACAAGGAGATTCCCAAAGGTATCAAGGTGTGGACCATCGACAGCCGCTTTGGCGACCGTGCACCGGCCGAACTCGACACAATTCCGCACATGTACATGAACACCATCTACACAACAGGCCTGCGTGGTGAGTACAACACGACCGGCAATCTTGGCGCTCCGCGAATCAACAGGATTTTTGCAGACCGCCCGGAGGCGGCACAATTCCTCTTTGTTCAGCCCTACGACTTCTTCATTAAGCCTGTTGATAAATTCCATTTCACCAATACACTCTCCCCTTTCACCAACATCTCGTTCAATACTGCGGGTAACCGGACCAACGGAGAAGACCATCTAACGGCCAAGTTCGGCGTCAATGCCGGCAAGAAACTGGGCGTTGGGTTCAACTTCGACTATCTTTACGGCCGCGGATATTACTCCCAGCAGAGTGCTTCGCACATGAACTATACGCTCTATGGCTCCTATCTGGGCGACCGATACCAGGCACATCTGCTTGCTTCCATCAATCACCAGAAGGTTACGGAGAACGGAGGTATCACCAACGACAACTACATCACGCATCCTGAAAGTTTCAACGAGAGCTTCCAAACCTCCGAAATTCCGACCGTGCTCAGCAGAAACTGGAACCGTAACGACAATCAGCACGTCTTCTTCTCACAGCGTTACAACGTCGGTTTTAACCGCAAAGTAAAGATGACCGACGACGAAATCAAGGCACGTAAGTTCGCTATCGAGGCTCAGAAAGACCAGCAGAAGCGCGACGCACGCAAAGAGGCAGAACGCAAGGCACGGGCAAACGGTGAGGAGGTTGACGAAGAGGAACTGGACAACCGCAATACTTTCTCCGGCCGCCCTGAGGACAGCAAAGTCGTTGGCAACGAGCCCGCAGACACCACCAGGCTGCAGTCGGAGCGCATCATCGTAGACAGCAAGGCCACTGCCGACAGCCTCCTGGCTAAGGAACGGCAAGCTCAGAAGGATACGATGTGGATGAAGAACGAGTATGTTCCTGTAACCAGCTTCATCCATACCATCGAGTTCAACAACTACCGGCGCATCTATCAGGCGTATGAAACGCCCGAGAACTACTACGCCAACACGTTCGACGTCATCGAGAAGTACAGCGGCGACTCCATTTATGACAAGACCCGCCACTACAATCTCAAGAATACAGTAGCCTTGTCGCTGCTCGAAGGCTTCAACAAATGGGCCAAAGCCGGCGTGAAAGTGTTTGCCTCACACGAAATGAGGCATTACACCCTGCCTGGTCTCGACGGCACCGCAAGCTGGAACGAACATGCAGTAAGCGTTGGCGGACAGCTGAGCAAGACCCAAGGAAGGCTGCTCCACTACAATGCAGTGGGCGAGTTTGGAGTTGCGGGAGAAGATGCAGGCAATCTGAAGATAGATGCCGACATCGACCTTAACTTCCCTCTGTTCGGCGATACCGTAACTCTGGCCGCCAACGGGTTCTTCCACAGGCTTAAACCCGGGTTCTACTATCGCCACTATCAGAGCCGTCATTTCATGTGGGACAACGACCTCGACAACACAACTCACACGCGCATACAGGGCATTCTCAACTTCCGAAAGACCCGGACAAAGCTCCGCATCGCCGTTGACGAGCTGACAAAGTACACCTATCTGGCGCAAAGTTACACGATAGACAGCGAGTTCAACAGGCTCAACAACGTCGTAAACGTGAAGCAGAGCGACGATGCCATCAGCATACTCACGGCCCAAATCTGCCAGGACTTTACGCTTGGCCCGCTCAACTGGGAAAGTGTGGTGACCTATCAGAAGTCGAGCAAGGAGGAAATTGTCTCGGTTCCCGACCTCAACATCTACACGAACCTCTACCTGAGGTTCAAGATTGCCCACGTGCTGAAGTGCGACTTCGGGGCCGACCTGCGGTACTTTACCAAGTACGAGGCGCCCGACTACAGCCCGGCTCTGGGTCAATTCACGACCCAAGCGGGAGAACAACGGGTAAAGACGGGCAACTATCCGCTCGTTAACGTATATGCCAACTTCCACTTAAAGCACACTCGCTTCTTCGTGGCGTTCAGCCATGTCAATGCCGGAAGCGGCAACAAGAACTACTTCCTGACGCCTCACTACCCGCTGAACGAGCGGATTCTGAGGTTCGGATTAAGCTGGAACTTCTTCGATTAGCATGCAGTAACGAGGCTGCAACCTATCAGTAAACACACAGCACCTCCGGTTCAGCGAAAGTGAACCGGAGGTGCTGTTTTTTCATACGAACGTACCTGGAATGGCGAAGCTATGCTTCAAGCCGCTTGAACACATCCTTCAACGTCCTTGAACGATAGCTTCAAGAGCCTTGAAGCATAGCTGTTACCATTCCGAAAGATGCCAATGGGGCTTTCTTGTTGTAACACAAAGAGTTACAGAGCTCACGAATGGCAATTCAGAAAAGAGCGCAGATAAAGGCCGTTGCATCCATCTGATCCAAGCAAAAGAAAGCAAGAAAACCGTTGACCGAAAAGAATAAGTTTTTTGGAAAAAACATATCAAACATTTGGTGGTTCTGAAAAAAGTAGCTACCTTTGCACTCGCAATTCGGAAATGACTGCCGGAAAGCTACACAATGCGCCCTTAGCTCAGCTGGTAGAGCAACTGACTCTTA
>LAHS01005393.1_pt1 | contig 16094 bp, 8 predicted proteins | sample 329651 | NCBI WGS metagenome assembly LAHS01 (sample SAMN03275699, study PRJNA271635) | activated sludge metagenome | isolation source: sample C-1 Sludge from hydrolytic chamber (first chamber) of Anaerobic... | reverse complement strand
GTCTTCCAATGCCAGAATGTCAATCGGCGCAAGCTCCTTGTCGAGTGCCAACATGTGCTCTACGTATAGCCTGATAACCTTCTTGTTGATGCGCTGGAGCCCGTTATACTCCGGATGGAAGTCCGGGTTCTCCACCTTAAAGAGCTTCTCGCGAAAGGCTTGGTCGATGAATGCCTCTGTTTTCGCGTGGTCTTTTTGCAGTCGGGCGATATTATCGGCACTGATGGGGCGGGTGCAATCGTTCGACAGATACCGATAAATCTGTTCTGCCGCACTATGGAAAATATTACCAAAGGTCCTGTTGTCTATTTCCTCCTCGTCCTCGTTGTCAGCCTCACGCAGTCTGCATACCGTGTTATAATAGAACTGTAACGGACATCTCAGGTAGCGGTTGATGGCCGATGGCGAGAGCGTTTGCAAGTTTTCGAGCTTGGCCAGCACCCTCTCGTCTTTCGCAATGGGGTGTCGCTGTATCGGCGTGACATTCTGTTCGGAAAGCAATGTTTGGTATTTGATGGATTGACGCCGCGCGTTATCCACCATGTATTGCAACATAAACCGACTCATTTCCGCCTGTTTACCAGTCGTGACGGAGTCGTTATACACCAGCGTCACGTCGCCGGCGCGCTGCAGCAGGGCATGGAAGTAATAGGCAAAGATAGCCACCTTGTTCTCCACGGTAGTGAGCTCGAAACCCGCCCGCAGTGAGTGGGGAATGAAAGAGACATCGTTCACGCTCCGCGGCAGATTGCCCTCATTGCACGAGAGCACCAGCACGTGGTCGAAGTCGAGGTTTCGAGTCTCCAGCACGCCCATGATCTGAATGCCCAGCAGCGGCTCTCCGTGAAAGGGAACCGACGTGCTCTGTATGACCTGCGTGAGCAGACGGCTGAGGATCGCCGTACTTACGAGCTGCTTTCCGCTCTCGGGATCTATGGCCGTGGCCGTGAGGGGGGCATCGGGTGTGACGGGAATCATGATCTCGTCAAGGCGGTTGATGAGGGTGTACATTCTGAAGATGCACTCCTGAAGCAATGGATTCCGGTCTTCCTGAGCCCCTATCCCGACACGTTTCAGCATATCGACCAGCCACGGTAACAGCGGTAAGTGCCCATTCACAGGCTGGATGTCGGCAAACAGTGCTGCCATAGCCTCGCCCCTTCCCTCTGTCAACGTCTTGCGGTCGGGGAAATACTGCTTGTGCTCGCGCAACTCATTCATGAGCCCGGCACAGTCTTCTGATATATAGCGGGCATAGGGATTGAGCAACACCTGCTTCACCTGTTTCAGCCTATAGCGGTCACTTCGGCTCACGCGTCCGTTGAGCTGCAGGGCCATAAGATCATTGACGAGCTGGCTCACGGGCGACGAACTGAGCGGGAATCCAGTGGTGATGTTGACGTCACCCGCCTCCGGGGGCAGACAGTGGACGACGGTCTCCAGCAGCTTCTCGTCGCCGAGGACTATTGCCGTGCGGCTGCCGTCCTTCATACGGCTACCCTCCCGCAGCCAGTCGGCGATGTATCGGGCCTGAATGTTCTCCGTAGGGGCAGAGACATAGGTCACGTCTTTGGGCTCGGTCATGGCGTGATAGATCTCGTGCTCGTCGAGACCGGCAGAGATATGCGTGCGCGACAGCTCATTGGGAAAGCGGTCAAGGTAGTTCGCTATATACTTTCCTGCCTCGTTTCTAGGCTTCATGTAGTAGGCGTCATAGTCCCAGTAGAACTCCGCCCGCCCCATATCGTGCAGACGGCTGAAGAGCCGTTGTTCCACCTTCTGCAGGAGGTTGAACCCGATGAAGATATAAGTTTTGTACCTGAAGGGTGTCTCGTCCTGCTCCGCCACCTCTCGATAGAGCATACCTTCGTAGGCCAATCCCTCGTCGTGCAGGTTCTGCCGATAGGTGGTATAGATGTCGGCGAGATGCCGCCAGAGGTCGTTAAAGCGTCGCTGCATCTCTGTTTCGTCCATCACAGTACCGAAAAACGCCTCCAGGCTCTGCCGCTGCTGTTCGGTCAGAAACGAGAAATCGCGCATTCCCTGCCATGCCTCCAGGTTGACAAAGAGCTTGGAAGCATCGGCCATGTTCTTGTCGATGTCATCAAAGTCGGACAGCAGGAGCTGGCCCCAGGAGTAGAACTGATCAAGGGGTTCATCGGTTCCCATCACCTCGCAGAAGGTGTTGTAAAGCTTAAACACGAGCAACATCTGGTCGGGGACACTGAGTGCGGAGTGCTGGCGAAACAGATCGCTGATGGTGATATAGGCCGGACTCCACAGCGGTCGGCCAGCTACCTCGCAGAGAGCCTGGTTGAGGAAGAGCGAGGCACGCTTGTTCGGAAAGACGATGGCCACGTCGCTCAATCCTTCTGGGTGCTTGGCCATAATGTCGCGGGCCACATATTGTAAGAAACTATGCATCATGATAAAACTTCATTTTAAGATTGTCTAACCGCCGACGACGTGGAAGTAGGCACGCATCTCTGTCGTGTCCGACCTTCGGTTTCCACGGTTTCGCACGCCGTCCTGTATAAGAGTCGCATGCCGTATGTATCAGCCTGATTATAACAGCAAATCCTCCACGCTGACGACCTGGTTCGTACGGATATACCACAGGTAGCCGCTGACGTTGGGGTAACCCATCTCACGGAGCAGCTGCATGTACTGTCTCACCTGGCCGTGGTGCTCTTTCTGCTGTCTGCCCGTCTTCAGGTCGATCACGATCATCCGGTTCCCGTCATAGATCACGCGGTCAGGACGGTGGGTGACCGCCCTCCCCGCAGCCTCGTCGTAGTGAAGAATGTTGCACTCATTGAACACCTGCCACTTCGGGTCGAACCACTCTGCCACCTGGGGCAGGCTGAGCCGCTCCTCAATCAGCCGGGTGAGCTGCTCTCGGGTCATAGGTTTATTATAGAGCACACCGCTAAACTCCATCTTTTCAATGGCTTCCCCGATTTCTGTTCGGTCTTTGATTGAGGCCAGAATCGTATGCAGAACATTGCCCGTGTCGAGGTATTGCTGCCGCCGTTCCTGCTCCTTCTGCTCCTCTTCGGTGAGCACGAAGGTCTTGCTGTCGTTGCTCTGGCGGAACGTAACCTGTGTCTCATAGTTGCGAATGGCGATGAACAGCCGTTCGCTGGGGAGCCTGAACACGTTCGCCGTCTGCTCCTCCGCTTCGTGCTCAGGCAGGCAGAGCTGTCCGAAGGTGAAAGTGATCGTGCCGTCTTCTGCTTCTTCCACGATGTGACCGGGCAGCAGGTCTGCCAGTTTGACGCGGGGCAGGGAAGTGCCGTCGGGCGCGGCGGTGGGCCTTACGGGGTCGTAAGGCTCCGTGGGATCGGCTCCCTCATAGTGGATCACCTGACTGATGAGGGTCGAGGGGTACTTTGCATTCTTCACCCTGCCGAAGACAAAGAGGTTAGTTCTGGCACGCGTGAAAGCCACATAGAGCAGGTTCAGGTTATCTACCAGGTTCTTCAGATGCTCGCTCTGATATTGCGGCGCATAGAGCGAGGTCTGCATCTTCCTGGCCGAGAGCCCCATGGGCACCACCGGCAGCGCGCCGAAGGGCTCGGCGTGTGGTGTCTCCATCCATTTGGTTTCGCCGTTCTTCTCAACGTCCCAGTCGCAATAGGGCATGATGATGTTGTCAAACTCCAGTCCTTTACTCTTGTGCACGGTGAGCAGACGAATGCCGTTTACCTCGTCGCTATGGATCGATTTAGCCGCAATGACACTGTTCCATTCTTCTACGAACTCGTCGATGCCGGCAATGTGATGCTGCGTAAAGTCGGCCAGTTCGTCGAAGAAGGCACAGACATACGCACTCTGTCCGTCGAGACGGCTGAGCCCGAAGATGCGGTAGAGCCGTTCGGCAAGGTCGATGAGCGGCGTGGCGATCAGGTCGTCCCACTGCGATAGCATCTCCTCGGGCAGTAGCGACCTGATATCATCCTGTGCTACAAACAGATGTGTATCGTTGTCTCCATCATTCATTTCAGCATGTCCAATGCTATAATAAGCCTTCACGAGTGCTGCTGTGGCAAGTCGGTCGTCGGGGTGTTCCAGCAGGTGCATGGCCTGAACGATGGTGCGTACGGCGAGCGAGGCATCGAGCCGGAAGGCCTCGTCGGACACCATGCTCACCATGATATTTTCTCCTTTGACGGTGATGGCGTTCTGCTGGAAGTAGGTAGCGATATCCTGTATCTGACTGTTGCTGCGCACGAGTATGGCGATGCGCCGTGGCTCGATGCCACTGGCCAGTAGATTCTCTAAGCATTGCTTCACCTCTGCGATGGTACGCTCGTCATACTCGTCGGCGGGCAGCAGCTTCACCGTCACTCCTCCTGCCTGGTTCTCGGGATCCTCCCGATGCCTCCTGCCGACCTGCTGCCTCACGTCGGCATAAGCCCTGCGTATCTCCCGGGCGCTGTCGAGCAGCGGTTCGGTGGCACCATACTGTTCCAGTTCTGCCACGGCATCATCGGCCGTCACCTTGGCAGCTATGCTGAAGAAGATGTTATTGAAACGGATGATGTTGCGATGCGAACGATAATTCACGTCGAGCGACCTCACTTCTACACGTGGATCGTGTTCGGGCGTGAGATTCTGCAGCAGCTGCCAGTCGCCGCCTCGCCATCGGTAGATGCTCTGTTTCACGTCGCCCACGATGAGGGAGCCGTTGTTATGCGCCAGACAGTCGTCGAGAAGCACCTTGAAATTCTCCCATTGCACGGTGCTGGTGTCCTGAAACTCATCGATCATGATGAATCGCAGCTGACCGCCTATCTTCTCATAGATGAAGGGAGAGTCCTGCCGTCCGATAAGCTGTCGCAGCAGTTGCTGGGTGTTGCTCAGCAGAAAACTGCTGTTGTTCTGGTTGATGCTTCTCACCTCCTCCTCAATACGCCCGAGCAGGCGCAGCTCGTTGATGTTGCCGAGCGTGAGCTCCACGGTATGACGCATGAGCATCATCTGCTGCCTCTGTTCCTCTGCGCGGCGGATGAGGGGAGCAACCTCACTCATGATAGTCTGTCCTGTAACTTTTTCTATATCTGCCTTCTTAATCAGTTTAGTTGCATCGTCGATTGATGCAAGGATAGTGCTGGCAGGAAAGTTCTTGTCATTGGCATAGTTACCCTCCCTGAGCCGTCTGAAATAGGTAAAGGCGCACCCACGGCTGAAGTCTGCCTCCGCCAGCTGGTGCTGTTCGGCAAGGTTGAAAAACTCGTCGGCCACATCGGCCATCGTCTTGTCTGCCTTGACCTTCAGCTCCCGGAGCCTCGAGGTATAGTTGCTGAAGAAACGGGTATCGTGCATGATGCGTGCCAGCTCTTCCTGATGGCTCTTGTAGAAGTCGGTAAAGATGTTCTGCCCGAAGTCTTTGATCTGACCGATGACATTCCAGTTTTTCTCGTCCCTGATCTTCTCGCTCACAAAATCCATGATCCACGTCAGCAGCGGATCGTTGTCCTTGTCGATGTTCTCGATGATATGATCCACGGCCTCGCTCTCCACGTCTTTGTCGTTGAGTCCTACCTGAAGGTTGGCAGGCAGTCCCAGTTCGCGGGCGAGGTTACGCAGTATGCTCTGGAAGAAACTGTCGATGGTCTCCACGCGGAAGTAGTGGTAATGGTGCAGTATGAGGTTCATCGCCAGCCCGGCTCTGTCACGTATCTCGCCAGGTGTGAGCCGGGGAAAGGTGGATTGCAGCAGCTGCATGTAGTCGTCGGAGTCGGCCAGGGCGTTGCTGATGCCGTAGAGCTGACTCAGGATTCGCGTTTTCATCTCGTTGGTGGCTTTGTTGGTGAAGGTCACGGCGAGGGTATAACGGTAATTCTGTGGGTCGCTGATGAGCAGCTTGATATATTCCAGTGCGAGCGTGAAGGTTTTTCCGCTGCCTGCACTGGCCTTATAGACCGTGAGAGGTGATTGCTGTGGTTGGTTCGTCGTCATATTGTCATAAGGGAAGTCGTTGTCGTAAGGCATGGCGACATCGGTTCTCCTGTCCCATGCCATTCACAAAGTTACTCATTAATAGCGGAGCAGACAAACGATTCGCGATAAAAATTCATGTCATAATGAATCTGTGGATATGTCATTTAGTTCTAATGCTTGCTTACCCTATGCTGATTCATGCCGCGATTCATATTGAATCGCAACACGAGTAAGTATTAATCGCGATGCCGATAAATATTAATTGCATCATGAATGATACATAAACGCAGCCCCCCCTTCTCGTTTCGCGCCCTGTCAGCCTGCTGGTCAGTCGGCTCCCTGTAATCTTCTCGGCACAGCTCATGTTCTGTGATCGCTTTCTCGCGCGCGTATAGTGTGTGTATATTTATATTATTCTTTAGTAGTGGTCCACTCGCTGTCCACCCCTCCGTTTTTAACCACACATAACTTATATATTTACAAGTGGTTAATAGTTGTCCGCTACCTGTCCGCTTTAGCGACATACCCATTCGGCCTATGGCTGACCGTCTGATTTCTTCTGAAATCCAATCCCCGATTTGTCCTGCTGCTTCTCGGGCGTGACCATTATTCCTTCCCTTTTATTCGTCCATCTCATTGATTTTTCGTATTTTTGCATACAAAACAAGCAAACATATCAGATGGGAATATTCGGACTGTTCAATAAGAAAAAGAAAGAGACGCTGGATCAGGGCCTGGAGAAGACGAAGCAGAATGTCTTCACCAAGCTGAGCCGGGCTATAGCGGGTAAATCACAGGTCGATGACGACGTGCTCGACAATCTGGAGGAGGTGCTCATCACCTCGGATGTCGGCGTTGACACCACGTTGAAGATCATAGAGCGTATAGAGGCTCGTGTGGCCCGCGACAAGTATGTCTCCACTTCGGAGCTCAACGGCATGCTGAAAGAGGAGATAGCCTCACTGCTCACGGAGAACAACAGCGATGACAATGCCGACTGGGAGCTGCCGGCAGACCATAAGCCATACGTCATACTTGTGGTGGGTGTAAACGGTGTGGGCAAGACCACCACCATCGGCAAACTGGCCTATCAGTTTAAGGCTGCGGGCAAGAAGGTATATCTCGGTGCCGCCGACACCTTCCGTGCCGCCGCCGTGGAGCAGATCTCCATCTGGGGCGAACGCGTGGGCGTGCCCGTCATCAAGCAGCAGATGGGGTCGGATCCTGCCAGCGTGGCCTTCGACACGCTGCAGAGCGCCAAGGCCAACGGTGCCGACGTGGTACTGGTCGATACCGCCGGACGACTGCACAACAAGGTGGGACTGATGAATGAGCTGAAGAAGATCAAAGACGTGATGAAGAAGGTAGTGCCCGATGCTCCCGATGAGGTGCTGCTCGTGCTCGATGGCAGTACGGGCCAGAATGCCTTCGAGCAGGCCAAGCAGTTTGCTGCAGTGACGCAGATCACGTCGCTCGCCATCACTAAACTCGACGGCACGGCCAAGGGTGGAGTGGTGATCGGCATCAGCGATCAGCTCAAGGTGCCCGTGAAATATATCGGACTGGGTGAGAAGATGGAAGACCTCCAGCTGTTCAACCGTAAGGAATTTGTCGATTCGCTGTTCTGAAACGGAAAGGCACAGCGTGCTTGAGGAAGGGAGGAAGCCCTTTGTAACAGGGTAACAGAGAGGACATCTGCCGGGCGTTTGAGAAGACAGCCCCCAAGGCAGAGAGGTGCATAAGAATTGAAAATGAAGAAAAATCAGATAGATATCATCACGATGGGCTGCTCGAAGAATCTCGTGGATTCGGAGCAACTCATGCGAAAGTTTGAAGATCAAGGCTATCACTGCGTGCACGACCCTAAACGGGCGCAGGGCGAGATAGCCGTGATCAACACCTGCGGCTTTATCGAGTCGGCCAAAGAGGAGAGCATCAACACCATTCTGGAGTTTGTGGAGGCCAAGAACGAAGGCCGTCTGCGACAGCTCTACGTCATGGGGTGCCTCTCGCAGCGCTATCAGAAGGAACTGGAAAAGGAGATTCCCGAGGTGGACAGGTTTTATGGCAAGTTCAACTATAAGCAGCTCCTCACCGACCTGGGACCAGCCGAAGTGGCTGAAAGTGACGGCAGACAGACCTTCACCGCGCGCCGTGAGCACGAAAACACCCACCGCAAGCTCACCACTCCCCGCCATTATGCCTACATCAAGATAGCCGAGGGCTGCGACCGCCACTGCGCCTACTGTGCCATTCCGCTCATTACGGGCAAGCACGTGTCGCGCCCCATGGAGGACATATTGCAGGAGGTGGAAGAGCTTGTAGCCCAGGGGGTGAAAGAGTTTCAGGTGATCGAGCAGGAGCTGACCTACTATGGGCGCGACCTCTACGGTCGGACCCGCATAGCCGAGCTTGTGAGCCGCATGGCCGACATCAGGGGCGTGAAATGGATCCGACTGCACTACGCCTATCCTAACCAGTTCCCCCTGGAGCTGCTCGATGTGATGCGCGAGAAGCCTAACGTATGCAAATACCTCGACATAGCCCTGCAGCACATCTCCGACAACGTGCTGGAGCGTATGCACCGCCACGTGACGAAGGCCGAGACGCTTGAGCTGCTGCACACCATCAGGGAGCGCGTGCCCGGCATCACCATACGCACCACGCTGCTCGTGGGCTTCCCCGGAGAGACCGAGGAGGACTTCCAGGAGCTGAAGGAGTTTGTGCGCGAGGCTCGGTTCGAGCGCATGGGGGCCTTCGCCTACTCGCGTGAGGAGGGCACCTACTCGGCAGAGCACTATGAAGACGATGTGCCCGAAGAGGTGAAGCAGCGCCGGCTGGACGAGCTGATGGCCATACAGCAGGAGATAAGCAGCGAAATCGAGGCAGCCAAGGTGGGCAAGACTTTCCCCGTGATCATCGACCGGAAGGAGGGAAACTATTACATCGGCCGTACCGAGGCCTGCTCGCCGGAGGTGGATCCAGAGGTGCTCATTCCGGCAGAGAAACGCCGGCTGCGCACCGGACAGATCTACAACGTGAAGATTACCGACAGTGACGAATTTGACTTATACGGAGAAGTATGAACAACAAGGAGTTTATAGCCGACCTTGCACAGCGCGCAGGATATACACAGGCTGATACGCAGAAGATGGTAACCAGTCTGGTGGATTATATGGGCAAGCGATTTGAAGATGACGACAGTGTCCAGATCAGCAATTTCGGAACCTTCGAGGTGAAGAAGAGGCTGGAGCGTATCGTGGTCAATCCGGCGACACAGCAGCGCATGCTCGTACCACCGAAGCTCGTGCTCAACTTCAAACCTGTGGCTTCGATCAAGGAAGAATTGAAAAATACCTAAAGCTCGACGATATGACAAAGATAGTGAACAGAGAGCTCGCACGTGTGCTGATGGAGAAACATGATCTTGACCGGCAGGCGGCGGAAGATTTCATCGTGAAGCTGGCCGATGTGCTCAATGATGCTCTGCGCATGGAGAAGCAGGTCAAGGTGAAGGGGCTTGGCACTTTCAAGGTTACATCGGTGGCTTCGCGCAAAAGTGTAGATGTCAACACGGGTGAGGCTATCATCATCGAGGGACGTGACAAGATCAGTTTTACGCCCGATAACGCCATGCGCGATCTGGTGAACCGCCCCTTCGCACAATTTGAAACGGTGGTGGTGAACGATGGGGTCGATTTCGACGAGATCGACCAGAAGTTTGCCGAAGGCATACCTGCCGACGAGCTCTTACCGCAGTCGGACGAGGCCGACGAAGAGAATTCCGAGGTGCAGACCTCCACGGAGCCCGCATCTCCCGATAGCGTCGTCGAGACCACCGTTCCCACTCCCGAAGCGCCGGTAAAGGCTCCTGGGGTGTCGAACGAGGATACAGAGCCATCGCAGCCGCTGATGCTCAACACGGCTCAGCTTGCCATGCTCAATGGCAGCATGCAGCAGGAGGAAGCACCGGCTGACGATTCTGCCCACGCGGAGGCTCTGCACGCGGAGGCTGTAGCCGAGACCCGTTCAGACACGGTAGTGACAGCAGCCGACAGGGCAGACGCGAAGGGTGCAGCGGTGCTGACACATGCCGCTCCCCTGAAGATTGATAACGACCAGCTGGCAAGGCTCAACGGGACGACAACACGTCAGGAAGAAGCAGAAGAAGATACGGTGCAACAGGAGGAAGAGACCACGGAGGAAGGCCCCATCATGGTGGAAGAACCTGCCCCGACGGCTGCATCGCCCCTGTTATCGCAGGAGGAGGCACCTGCGGAAGAAGGGCAGGAGACCGAGAATGAGGATCTGTCGGCGCAGGAACCGACAGCCACGCCGCTCCGCGTGAAGGAGGACGAGCTGGAAGATATCAAGGAGCACAGCATGGAACTCAACCAGATGGTAAAGCAGCAGCACCGTCTCTTCAAATTCATTATATTGGCGGCATGTGCCCTGCTACTCCTCTGTATCGGGGGCATAGTATATTTTGCCACGGAACTGGAGAAGCGCAACAACAGAATAGAGCATCTCGAGGCTCAGGCTGTAATGCTTCATAACGCGGAAGCGAAAGCCACCAGACCCTCCGTCAAGGTGAATCCGACGGTCAAAGCAGAGGGAAACGCTGCCCAAACGAAGGCCGAAGCTCAGAAGCAGAAAGCTCAGGAAGTAGCCGAAGCGCGCGCCAAGGCTGAGGCCAGGATCAGGGCAGAACAGGTCGAGGCTCAAAAGGCAGAGGAGGCCAGACGACTGAAAGCTGCTGCGGAGAAGGCGGCGAGAGAACGTGAGGCGGCGGAAAAAGCTGCTGCGGAAAGGGCTGCTGCCCAAAAGAAGGCTGAACAGACATCTGCCAACGCAACGGCCTATGATAGGGATCCTCGCGTTCGTACAGGAGCCTACGTCATTGTGGGGATCGACCATACGGTGACCGTAAGAAGCGGTCAGACGCTGACAAGCATCAGCAAGGCCAACCTCGGGCCTGGCATGGAATGTTATGTCGAGGCCGTCAATGGCGGTGCCACAACATTCAAGGCAGGCGACAAGGTGAAGATTCCTAAGCTGAGGTTAAAAAAGAAATAGACTGTGGCAGGTTGGGGGGAGAAAGGATTCGTCGTCCCGGTTCACTGCTCTTTGAGCATCAGACAGCACCATTCATCTTCTGTCTCGCGACGAACCTCATGAAGGTCGAATTCTGCCGCACGTGCCTTGATCATGTCTGCGTCCGACTCGTAAAATCCACTCAGGACGATCATACCCCCTGATGCAAGTACCTCTTTGAAGGCAGGCATGTCAGCCAGCAGAATGTTGCGGTTGATATTGGCCATGACGATATCGAACACACCGCTGACATGGCTCAGCACCGAGGCGTCGCCCTGAAGTTCCGTGAGGTTGGTCACACCGTTCTGCTCGGCGTTATAGCGTGTGTTCGCTACGCTCCACTCATCTATATCATAGCTCACGACCTCTTCTGCGCCGAGCTTTGATGCTGCGATACCCAATATACCCGTACCGCAACCGCAGTCGAGAACACGTTTCCCCGATACCTCGGCCTGAAGCAAAGAGGCAATGACCATGCGGGTGGTCTGATGGGTTCCTGTGCCAAAGGCCTGCTGGGCACGTATATAAATAGGTGTAATCCCCTCGGCCGTAGCTTTTACTCCCTGTCGGGCATCGTAGATGATGATGCGGTTGCCAATAGTAATCGGTTCAAAGCCTTGCTCCTCCCATGCCTCATTCCAATCCTTATTTTCCACCTTAGCGAGTGTGTAGGTCACTTCTACCTGGTCGAGTGGGAGCGTGTCGATACCTTCCTGGAGCACAGCTTGATCGAGCAGCGTATCCTGAACATAAGCTTTAAGTCCGTTCTCCGTATCTTCGAACGATTCGAAGCCCGCCTCTCCACAGGCATCGGCAATAAGATCGCGAGCCGTCTGAAGTAATGAAGGCTCGCAGACGATAGTAAAATCGGCAACAAAGTATTCCATATCTTTTATTAAATTATGCTACAAATTTAAACAAAATAGGGAAAAACCTATCATCGTTTAGGGTTTTTCCGTATTTTTGTAGATAAATATTTGATATTTTTGTATCGTACTAAGGAGGGTCCAATAGGGTTCCTTGTATAAAGACATAAGATTAGCAAATGATAAAAAAGTGAAGATATGAAAAGGTTGTTTTTACTTTTAGCCATTATGGGCACAATGCCTTTTGTGGCACATGCACAGGACGACGACCTCTATTTCGTTCCTACCAAGTCGGCCAAGACGGTCGACCAGGTCAACGAGAACGAGGTTCCTGCCTATTATCGAGGCTCCAACCGCAGCGTCGATGAATATAATCGTCGTGGAAAATTCAGCAGTTATTATCAGAAGATCGGTACCGATTCGCTCGGAAACGATATCGTGACCTATCGCCATGGCTTTGGTGTGGCACCCGATACAAGCTATGTTGATACGGCCTATGTATATCCCGGCAGCGTACGGTGGAATGATGACGACTACGCCTATTCGCGCCGTTTGAGCCGCTGGGACGGTTTCTACGACCCCTGGTTCTATAGCTACGGACCGTGGGGAGGTAGATATTATGATCCTTGGTATTATGGCTACGGAGGCTGGTATGACCCTTGGTACACAGGGTGGTACGGAGGCTGGTATGACCCATGGTATTATGGTTATGCCGGATGGTACGGGCCTTATTACCGTGGTTGGTATGGAGGGTGGTACAATCCGTGGTACGGGGGTTGGGGATACCCCTGGTATGGCGGAACCTATGTTGTTAATCGCGGCGGAAATCCACGCGGACTGACAGGCACCCGTACGTGGACTGCCAACGGCAGCAGAACGGGTAGCTCCTACAGATCGTACGGCCGAGGCACCTATACGGGCACCGGCAGCACGCGTAACACCTATACCCCGCGGAGCAACAGCAACCGCTCGTTCGGTTCGCGCACCACGCCACGCACCACCTATAATAACAATAGCTTCGGAACGCGGTCTTCATCTTCGTTTGGTGGAGGCTTCTCCGGAGGCGGGAGTTTCGGCGGTCATTCGTCAGGCGGAGGCTTTGGCGGAGGTCATGGAAGTGCCGGCGGCGGTGGCGGTCATTTCGGTGGCGGCAGAAGATAAATGTCCCTCGTGATACCTCATTTGATTTTACACAGATAAAAAAAGAATACGTAAAAACAAGAAAAGATGAAAACCAAATACACTCTGATGGCTGCCCTGACACTCCTTTCGGTGCCTGCGCTGGCCCAGGAAACTTATCAGGATACCAAGCTCGTGGATAACGACCTGAATGGTACGGCCCGCTATGTGGGTATGGGAGGTGCGATGGAAGCTCTCGGAGCAGACATTTCCACCATCGGTACTAACCCGGCAGGTATCGGCCTGTTCCGTTCCAGCCAGTTTTCCCTTTCAGGCGGAATGGTGGCACAGCAGGGTGAGACCACGAGTCCCACTCTCACGGGTAGTGCGAATACGCTGGGCATCACCTTTAACGGTAATAAGGTGAATCCGAGTTTTGACCAGGCAGGATTTGTCTATGCCATGCGCAATGGGCGGAGGAGCTTCCTCAACTTCGCGTTCAACTATCATAAGAGCCGCAATTTCGACCAGATCCTCTCGGCTGCCCATAGCCTGAACAATGCCTCGCAGAATAAGCTGAGCTCGATAAAATATGACATTAAGGACGAGTACAACTGGAATGGCGTTGATGCCAACTATCAGGAGCTGATGACTCCGATAAAAGACAATGCCACGGGCAACATTACAGGCATGGAGTACCTAAACGGTACAGGCTACGTGTTCGGCCAATACCAGAAGGGATATATCGGAGAATACGACTTCAACATCAGCGGTAATATCAACGATCGCATATATTTAGGTCTTACCTTCGGTCTGCACGACGTACACTACAACAGCAACAGCTACTATGCAGAGGATCTGGAGAACAATGCAAAGTCTGACATGTGGGAGCAACTTCACATTACCGGTACCGGTTTCGACATCAAGGCGGGAGCCATCTTCCGTCCCATCGAGAGCTCGCCCTTCCGTATCGGCGTGTATGTCAATACCCCCACATGGTACGATCTGAGCCTCTCTTCAGCCAACGACATCACCATGAGGCAAGGGAAAGACCAGGGTGAGCATGGACAGGCTGCCGATTACGACTTCAAGGTTTATACGCCGTGGAAGTTTGGTGTGAGCTTAGGACATACCATCGGACATAATATTGCCCTGGGTGCTACCTATGAATATGCCGACTACGGCACGATCGACAACCGGGTGAACGACGGACAGTATTACGATTACTGGGACGGGACGGCCTATGAGAGTTCCTATAGCGATGACGGCATGAATGATCATACCAAGGCTACACTGAAAGGCGTGAGCACCGTGAAGCTCGGTGCAGAATATAAACTGGACAACGGCTTTGCCGTCCGTGTGGGTTACAACTACCTGAGCCCGATGTTTAATATGGATGGATTTCGTAATGGCAGCATCTCTTCACCGGGATCGGCCTACGCTACCTCTACCGACTACACCAACTGGAAGAGTACCAATCGTCTGACCTGCGGCGTAGGCTACTCGATGAAGAAGTTCTTTGCCGACTTAGCTTACCAGTACACACAGACCAACGGTGAGTTCTATCCTTTCATGAGCTATGCTTCGGACGCAGCTCACCCTGACAAATCGAACATCGCCGATAGGGTGGACGTGAGCCACAAGCGCCATCAGCTGCTGCTGACACTGGGTTATCGCTTTTAGCATAATAGCCCATGAACCCGGGAAATGACCATTCTGGAAAAGACGAAGAGCCGTTTCCAGAACATGAACAGCAAATATTGAAAATAGGATAAGTCGCAAGCTTATCCTATTTTTTTCGTATCTTTGCACACAAACGCCCCTTAACCCATATATTAACATTCAAAAAATCGTTATGACAACAACAAGAAGATGGTTTGTCATCTTTTTTCTGCTGATGCAGATGGTAGTTCTTCAGGCACAAAAACGTGAATTCCGAGGCGCCTGGATTCAAGCCGTGAACGGTCAGTTTCAGGGTATGTCGCGCGATGCGATGCAGCAGACCCTTACGCAGCAGCTCAATGTGCTTCAGCAGGATGGCGTGAATGCGATTATCTTTCAGGTGCGCCCTGAGTGCGATGCGCTCTATGCCAGCAAGTATGAACCGTGGAGCCGATTCCTCACTGGGCAGCAGGGCGTGGCCCCACAGCCCTACTGGGACCCTCTGGCATGGATGATCGATGAGTGTCATAAGCGCGGAATGGAGCTTCACGCATGGATCAATCCCTATCGGGCGAAGACCAAAGGCACCACGATGCTGGCTTCGTCCCACTATACCCAGACCCACCCGGGCAGCTATTTCGTCTATGATAACCAGTATATTCTCGACCCGGCGAAGAAGGAAAACCGTGAATATATCTGTAAGGTGGTAGATGACATTGTAAGCCGTTACGACATCGACGGACTGCATATCGACGATTATTTCTATCCTTATCCCGCCCCAGGGCAGGTCATTCCCGATCAGCAGGAGTATGCAGCCAACCGCGGGGGCTTTGCCACGATAGGCGACTGGCGCCGCAATCATGTTAACGTCTTTGTGAAAGAGCTGGGCGAGACCATTCACCAGCGTAAGCCCTGGGTGAAGTTCGGCGTGTCACCCTTCGGCATTTACCGCAACCAGAGCTCTGATCCTAAGAACGGATCGGCCACCCAGGGACTCCAGAATTATGATGACCTCTATGCCGATGTGCTGCTCTGGGTGAACAATGGGTGGATCGACTACTGCGTGCCGCAGGTGTACTGGCAGATCGGTCACCCCACGGCCGACTATGCTACGCTCATTCGCTGGTGGGACAAGTACGCAGGCAACCGTCCGCTTTATATCGGCGAGGACGTGGAGCGAACGGTGAAATATGCCGACCCGCAGAATCCGAACAGTCATCAGCTGCCTGCCAAGCATCTGCTCCACCAGCAGGCCCACAACGTCAAGGGCACCGTACTCTGGTATGCCAAGGCTGTGGTGGATAATGTAGGAAACTACGGTACCGTGCTCCGCACCTCCTACTGGAAGAACCCCGCCCTCCAGCCCCGCATGCCGTTTATCGATGACAAATCGCCGAAGAAACCCCG
>LAHS01000201.1_pt1 | contig 16196 bp, 15 predicted proteins | sample 329651 | NCBI WGS metagenome assembly LAHS01 (sample SAMN03275699, study PRJNA271635) | activated sludge metagenome | isolation source: sample C-1 Sludge from hydrolytic chamber (first chamber) of Anaerobic... | reverse complement strand
GTAGGACGTCGCTAGGCAAATAAAAACCTGAGAATTTATTCTCAGGTTTTTTTGTGTCAATACTTGAACAGCTGCCTTTTGCAGCTGTTTTTATTTTGTTAAAATTCGAGCGCATTACGTAGGTTATTAAGATAGGATTGGCTGACAGGTAATTCTGTACCATCCTTTAAAGTAACAATGAAATTCGAAGTAAGATCACGCGCCATTTTTTTTATGAAATGAATATTCACTATATAGGATCTATGAATGCGTATAAAAAACGGAGGTAAACGCATTTGTAATTCTTTAAGTGTAATGCTTGTTTTAAACTGTTCCTTTTCTACATAAAACCAAGTTTTTTTCTGGAGACTCTCAATATAAGAAATTTTATCGATTACTACAGGGGTCCATTCTTCTTCCTGTTTCCCTGTTAAAAATTGATAAGGCTCCAATTTCTGTGCAGTAAAAGTTGAAGGTAAAACAACTACTAATGCTGCTGGCGTATCCTGAATATGTACTGGGTAGCCAATACCATAATAGGGTGTACCAAATAGAGTATTATCTAATATTGCGTCTGTACGTTTATTTGTACGCAATACTTGCTCTGCAATACTGCCTGGTTCAACTTGCCGTCCTATTTCTAAATGAATACCATGATATCCAGAGTTAAAGTAAATATAGGAGTTGTCTACAGCAATGGCGATGGACGAGTTAGGTGGAATCCAGTCTTGTAACATCGTAATAAATTGTTGTGCAATACTTTTTTGTACAGCATTGATTTCATTTTTCATTGTGAATAGCCCCCTTGTTTGTAAACAGTTTACCAAATTTTGTCGCTTAAAAAAGCGGTTTCATCATCAAAATTTGGTCTTTTATCAAAAAATAGTGAAAATTCAGATGTACTGTTATATATTAATTTACAACAAATAAACCTGTTATGGAACAGAAATTAAAAAGTTTTTTAACAGAGTATATTTTACACAAAGGGGAAGGTGGAATTTCAATATGTCAACACGTCAAGAAAAAATTCAAGCTTTAGAAAAACAATGGGCAGAAAACCCACGTTGGGCTGGTATTGAACGCGCTTATAAGGCTGAAGAGGTAGTTAAATTACAAGGTTCTGTTGTAATTGAACAAACTTTAGCAACTAAAGGCGCTAAACGACTTTGGAAATCATTACAAGAAGAACCGTTTATTAATGCATTAGGTGCATTAACTGGTAATCAAGCGGTTCAACAAGTGAAAGCAGGATTAAAAGCAATCTACTTATCTGGCTGGCAAGTAGCTGCTGATGCTAACCTTTCAGGTCAAATGTACCCTGACCAATCTTTATACCCAGCTAACTCTGTACCAGCTGTAGTAAAACGTATCAACCAAGCGTTACAACGCGCTGATCAAATCGACCATGCTGAAGGACGTGTAGACGATTTCGATTGGTTTGCACCAATCGTAGCTGATGCTGAAGCAGGCTTCGGTGGTCCTTTAAACGTATTCGAACTAGTTAAAGGAATGATCGAAGCAGGAGCTGCCGGTGTACATTTAGAAGACCAATTAGCTTCTGAGAAAAAATGTGGACACTTAGGTGGTAAAGTATTACTTCCTACACAAAACGCAGTTCGTAACTTAATTGCTGCTCGTCTTGCAACAGATGTAATGGGCGTAGATACAATCTTAATCGCACGTACAGATGCTGATGCTGCAGATATGGTAACTTCTGATATTGACCCACGTGATGCTGAATTTATTACTGGCGAACGTACACCAGAAGGCTTCTTCCGTACAACACCAGGTATTAAACAAGCGATTGCTCGTGGTTTAGCTTACGCACCATATGCAGATTTAATCTGGTGTGAAACGTCTAAGCCGTCACTTGAAGAAGCTCGTGAATTCGCAGCAGCGATTCATGCTGAATTCCCTGGTAAAATGCTTGCTTATAACTGTTCACCTTCGTTTAACTGGAAAGCAAACCTTTCAGAAGAAGAAATTGCAGAATATCAACGTGAGTTAGGTAAATTGGGTTACAAATTCCAATTCGTTACATTAGCTGGCTTCCATGCATTAAACCACTCTATGTTCGAACTAGCTCATGACTATAAAGATAATGGCATGGCTGCATACTCTAAACTACAACAAGCTGAGTTTGCTTCTGAATCTAAAGGCTATACAGCTACTCGCCACCAACGCGAAGTAGGTACTGGTTACTTCGATGATGTGTCACAAGTTATTTCAGGTGGTACTTCTTCAACAACAGCTATGGCTGGTTCTACAGAAACAGAACAATTCGTTTAATTCAATTACGTTAATTCCTAAATTCATAATCATAGATAAGTTTCCCTCGCACCTCCTAAGCGGGGGAAACTTAAATCACGAGAGGTGGGGGAACTACTAATGGAACAGGCAACTACAGGTAAGCTTAAAATTGTTGGGGAACAAAACGAGCAAACAAAGGAAGTTTTAACACCGGAGGCCCTTGAGTTTGTTCTTGCCCTGCATGAAAAGTTTGATGCTCGTCGTAAAGAGCTTTTAGAGGCTCGTCAAGAACGTCAGAAGCGTCTAGATGCTGGTGAGAAACTCGACTTCCTACCAGAAACGAAGCATATTCGTGAGGGAGATTGGACGATTGCGCCACTGCCTGCGGATTTACAAGATCGACGCGTAGAAATTACTGGACCAGTAGACCGCAAAATGGTTATTAACGCATTAAATTCTGGTGCGAAAATGTTCATGGCTTGCTTTGAGGATGCTTCAGCTCCGACTTGGGAAAACATGATTTCTGGTCAAATTAATATGCGTGATGCCATTAATAAGACGATTGAATTTACTCAAGCGTCAAACGGTAAAACGTATAAATTAAATAAAGAAACAGCGGTATTACTAGTACGTCCACGTGGTCTTCATTTACTTGAAAAACATGTATTGGTAGATGGCGAGCCTGTTTCAGGTAGTTTCTTCGATTTTGGTCTTTATTTATTCCACAATGCTAAAAATGCATTGGCAAAAGGCACGGGTCCATACTTCTATCTACCGAAGTTAGAAAGTCATTTAGAGGCTCGCTTGTGGAATGATGTCTTTGTCTTTGCACAAGATTACATTGGTATTCCACAAGGTACAATTAGAGCAACAGTTTTAATTGAAACAATATTAGCTGCATTTGAAATGGATGAAATTTTATACGAGCTTCGTGATCATTCAGCAGGTCTAAATTGTGGCCGTTGGGATTATATTTTCAGCTACATTAAACGCCTGCGCAATCAACCTGATGTAATCTTACCTGATCGCGGTCAAGTAACAATGACAGTTCCATTCATGAAGGCTTATACGTCTTTATGTATCCAAACATGTCATAAACGCAACGCACCTGCTATGGGTGGTATGGCTGCACAAATACCTGTTAAAGGCGATGATGAGGCGAATGCAGTAGCATTTGCAAAGGTTGCGGAAGATAAACGTCGTGAAGCAACGGATGGTCATGATGGAACTTGGGTAGCACACCCTGGCATGGTGGCAACAGCTATGGAGCAGTTTGATGCGATTATGAAAACACCAAACCAAATCCATAAAAAACGCGAAGATGTGAATGTAAAGGCTGAAGATTTAGTAGCTGTTCCAGAAGGGACAATTACCCTTGAAGGTCTTCGTATTAACTGTAGCGTAGGAGTTCAGTACATTGCTTCTTGGTTACGAGGCAACGGAGCTGCACCAATTAACAACTTGATGGAAGATGCTGCAACTGCAGAAATCTCCCGTACACAAGTATGGCAATGGATTCGTCATCCAAAGGGTATTTTAGATGATGGACGTGGTATTACATTAGCATTTGTGCTAGAAATATTGGAAGAAGAGCTTGTGAAAATTAAAGAGGCTGTTGGGGAACAAGCCTATAATAGTGGTCGCTATGCTGAAGCTGCTGAACTGTTTAAATCTTTAATTGAGCAAGATGAATTCGTGGAATTCTTGACACTTCCAGGCTATGAAAAATTAAGTTAATTGATAGAAATCTACTAACGAACATATCTAACTTTCCTTAAACACTGTGGGCTGAACTCGAATGCAGCTCACTATTTCCACTAAAGTAACGAGCGGAGTCTGTTCCTCCGTTTCTTACAAAAAATGAGCACTGTTTAATAAAAGGGGTCTACTTATATTAATCGTAAGTATTGAGATTTAAAAATGGGGTGCAAGATGTCTTACAAGCTTTGATGGGGGCTTGTAAGGCATTTTTCTATACTTTGAAAATTAATTAGAGGGGGAAAAGAGATGAGTACTAATAAAGAAATACTATTAATTCCTGGTCCTACACCAGTAGTTGAGGAAATATATGATGCTTTGGCAAGCGAAACACGTGGGCATACAGATCCACGCTTTGTTGCAATTTATAAAAATGCATTAGCACAAACAAAAAAACTATTCCAAACGGATGGTGAAGTGTTTGTACTAGCAGGTTCTGGAACGCTAGCAATGGAAATGGCGATTGTTAATACAGTGGGTAAGGGAGAAAAAATACTCGTTATTAGTCACGGATATTTTGGTGATCGTTTTACGCCTTTAGCAACTGCTTATGGTATTCAGGTAGACGTGTTACAAGCAGAATGGGGAAAACAAGTTGAACCAGCAACAGTAAAGGCAAAATTAGCTGAAGCTAATTATAAGGCTGTCACTATTACACATGCAGATACATCTACAGGCGTCGCTTCGGATCTAGATGCATTGGTACCTATTATTAAAAGTGCGGGGGCTTTAATTATTTTAGATGGTGTTGTCGCAACAGCAGCGCTAGATGAAAATATGAATAAAACATATGGTCATCCTGACTATAAATTAGATGTTGTACTAACTGGTTCACAAAAAGCAATCGGGATACCACCAGGTTTAGCCATTATCGCCTTTAATCAATCGGCATTAAAGGCTCGTGAAGCACTAGGAACGATACCCGCATACTATAGTGATATAGAAAATTGGATTCCGGTTATGAATGATCCAGGGAAATATTTTGCAACACCACCTGTAAATTTAATTTATGCTTATGATGTCGCTATGAAGATGGTTTTAGATGAAGGGATTGCTAAGCGTGAGGCACGTCATCTAGCGTACGGTCGCGCTGTGCGTTTAGCATTATCTACGTATGGCATGAAGGCACTAGCTGACGAGACAGTAGCAGCTCCAACTTTAAGTTGTATACTCTATCCAGAGGGCGTAGAGGATGCCAAGTTCCGTGCGAAACTTGCTGAAAAAGGTGTAATTGTTGCTGGGGCTTTGGCTCATTTAGCAGGTAAAGCATTCCGTATTGGGCATATGGGCAATACAACACCTGCAATGCTTGAACAAGCCGTGAGACGAATTGGTGAATCACTTAATGAATTAGGACATGCAGTAGTAGTAGAAGAAGCAGTTGCACGTTTAAAAGAACAATTAGCAGTAGGAACTAATTAATATTAGAAGAGATGTCTCAAAAGTGCATGAGACATCTCTTTTGTTATTTAACCTAAGAATCGCTTGCAAATAAGGTTCAGAGTAGAAAATCGGCAAGCATGTTTGGGATGATAGTAATAAAGTTGCTACCTGTACAAAGAAAATGAGAAGCAAATTGTCTTTGTAAGAAAGTTCATTGCAAAACAATTTAAGCCCTTACAGAATAGCTCCTTTTTCTATGCATAAAATGTGATATTTGTTATACTTATTATATAACAAATATGGAGTTGATCTAGATGTTTATTCAAATAGAGCCATTATCGAATGTACCGATCTATGAACAGGTTACACGGCAAATTATAGAGGGCATTGCGAGAGGGGACATGGGACCGGGGGATACATTGCCGTCGGTACGAAGTTTAGCAGCCGATTTAGGTGTCAATATGCATACGGTTAATAAGAGTTACCATGAACTTGAGGCGAAGGGCATTATAACGATTCGTGCTAAATCAGGAGCAATTATTCGTTCAACGGAGGAGCGTGCATTAACGCCTGAACAATTGCAGCAGATTGAAAAAAATTTAAAGCCTGTTGTGGCAGAAGGAATGGTGCTCGGTGCAACAGTAGATCAAATAGAGCACATGATGAAAAAGGTATTCGCTGACTTGCAACTGCCAGCAGAAGGGGTGTAGCATGCTACTAGGTATTTTTACAATAATGTATGTCATGACATTAGCCATGCAAGTTTTTGTCCCTTACATTGTACGTGAGACTATTGTATTTGGCGTTACTGTACCAGAACAAAATATAAAGCATTCTGCATTAGCTCTTGCGAAAAAACGTTATGCGCAAACAGTAGGGCTTTTTGGCGTGCTGATTTTAATACTTATGCTAATGCTTAACTGGTCGCTTGCACCTTCTGAAAGTGCACAAGGCATCCTTTTACTAAGCTGTTTATTTGGCATGCTGGCGATTAGTATGGTGTTATACTGGTTAAACCATCAGAAAGTGATGAAGTTGAAAATACGCGAGCAATGGGGCATGAATATAAAACAGGTGCGAGCAGTTGATTTAACTGCTCGTAGTCGTGATGAAATGCTGCCATGGCCCTTCTATGTGGTGCCTATAGGCGTTACGATTTTTCTTATTATTTTTACATTATTACATTATAGTCAAATACCAAATGCTGTAGCGGTGCATTGGGGACCAAGTGGAGCGGCGGATGCATGGCGAGAAAAAACCTATTTTATTGCGATTTCATTACCACTAGTTATGTTGATGATGCAATGTATGATGTGGGGCACTGCAGATTCACTCAAGCGTTCGGCTATTCGAATGTCTATTAATCGTCAGCAGGAGTCATTAGAAAATGAATTAAAAACACGAAAGTTTATGAGCTGGAATATAGCATTGATTAGCTATAGTTTAACCGCATTATTGACCATACTACAGCTAAGTAATATCTATCCTTCAATGGCTGAAGGCGATAAACTATTACCATTCTTTATTGCATTTCTATTTTTAATTTTAGGTTCAGTGCTAGTGTATGCATGGAAAAAGCGACAATTACGGTTGAAATATGAAGATAATGTGGTGTCAGAGGTAATGGATATTGATGAGGATCGTTACTGGAAAGGCGGTCTTATTTATATGAATCGTCAGGACCCATCTGTTTTTGTAGAAAAACGTTTTGGTGTAGGCTGGACAATGAATTTTGCAAATCCAAGAGGCTATATTGTCATTGTTTTACCACTACTGCTATTGCTGCTGATTTCTATAATTTCTTTTTAGTGCCAGTCACCCAAACAATTCTGATAATTTAGGATAGAAGGCGCTAGTATATTGAACGGAGGCAAGAGGGAATGAAAATTTTAGTTGTCGATGATGATGTGCATATTTTGCAGTTAGTGAATATTTATTTAACTCGCGAAGGCTATCAAGTCATGCAGGCAGAGAATGGGGAACAAGCTCTGCAATTGCTGGATGGAAATATGCCCGATTTGGCAGTAGTGGATGTCATGATGCCAGGAATGGATGGTTTTACGCTAACAGAAATTTTAAGTAAGGATTATGATATCCCTGTGCTGTTATTAACGGCTAAGGGAGAGCTTGAAGATAAGGAACGTGGCTTTTTAGCAGGTTCGGATGACTATGTAGTTAAGCCGTTCGAGCCAAAGGAATTACTGTTTCGCATTGCAGCTATTTTGCGTAGGCTTGATAAAAAAAATCAAGTAACGATACAGGTCGGCAAGCTGGAAATTGATCGCCGCAGCTTTGAGGTTACAATTGGTGGTGACACGCTTCTGTTACCTTTAAAAGAGTTTGAGCTGTTAGCGCTACTGGCTTCTCGTCCAAATCAAGTATTTACACGTAGCATTATTATGGAGCAAGTATGGGGTTACGACTATGAAGGTGATGAACAAACATTAAATACACATGTGAAGCGGATTCGTGAGCGATTGCATCGTTACAATACAGATGTCGAAATTACAACGGTGCGTGGCGTCGGTTATAAGCTTGAGGTAAGTGCACCATGAAAACGTTATATAGTAAATTTGTTATTACGACCATGCTCATTATGATTGGCAGTTTATGTATTGGATTTTTAATGACGAATACATATTATCACCAAGTGACTAAAGAAAAAAATGATGCGAAAAACGTTGCGATTGCACAAGATATTGCCGACTATATTGAATCAGCGAAAGAAATGGATTTAGATAATTATTTAACAACGCTTGGCGATATTGGGTATCAAATATATGTTACAACTGGAGAGGAACATCGCTTTTTTGGTGGCGAATACCGCGATAAGAAATTGCCCACTGATATTATCCAGCAAGTATTAGAAGGGGAAGTCTATCATGGGATGCGAGATTTTCCAAAAGAGACTTTTATGACAGGCTTTTTTGCGAATGAGTTAATAAATACTATTGGTGTACCCTTTACGTATCATAACGAGCAATATGCATTGTTTATTCGACCAGATATTCGATTCTTGTTCTCAGAGGCTCATACATTATTAGGTGGTCTTATTCTTGGCATGGCGGTGATGAGCTTACTTGCCATGTTATTATTTGCAAAGGCACTTATTCGTCCGATTACAAAGTTAACCGAAGCAACTCATCAACTTGCCCATGAAAAGTTTGATACGTTGCTTGAAATTGACCGAGCAGATGAAATTGGACAACTGGCAGATAGTTTTAATGTCATGACAGAAAAACTACAGGAAAATGACAGAATGCGAAAACAGTTTATAAGTAATGTATCCCATGACTTTCAATCGCCATTATTGAATATTCAAGGGTATGTCGATTTATTGAAAAATCCTACGCTTGCAGAACCTGAACGGCAAGAATACGCAACGATTATAGAGCTAGAAACAAAGCGACTATCGACATTGACAAAGCAACTATTGTTGCTGACATCACTCGATCAATCTACCAGAATGCTAAAGCGAGAACCGTATCCGTTAGATGAGCAATTGAAAGAAACGGTGCGAAAATATCGATGGCAGTTAGAGGAAGCGAATGTGCAATTATCGTATCAGATTGAGCCAGTTATATATAATGGCGATGCAAGTCTATTGCAAAATGTCTGGGATAATTTATTAACAAACGCCATTAAATATAATGTTAATGGTGGAGACATCCATATCCAACTTCGGGAACAAACGACTTTTATAGAGGTATTAGTAAAGGACAGCGGCATTGGTATGACTACAGAACAATTGCAAAAGGTATATGACCGATTTTATAGAGCTGACGAGTCTAGAACGAAGCAGGGGACAGGTCTCGGTCTTGCAATTGTTAAACAAATTGTTGAATTGCACGGTGGTGAAGTGCAAATGGAAAGTGCTATGAACGAAGGGACAAGTGTTTGTATACACCTACCAAAATTGTAATATGGAGTTCATGTAAAGTTCATATTCAAACGATACACTTCTACGTAAGTTAAAACTTGGAGGAGTTATCGTATGGAGCAAAAATGGAGTATACGTCTTATTCGACTCGCTGCGATTTTCGCATTGGTGGGTACGTATTTAGGTTCGCATATGTCAGGGTCAGGAAGTTATGAGTTTCGACCAATTCACGCACACGTTTTACTTGTTGGTTGGTTAAGTATGTTTGCATGGGGGATTTTCTACCGTGCTTTTAAAGTAAAATCACAAAAGTTAGTGACATTACACGGCTGGACGGCAATTATTGGCGTCTTCGGCTTAACACTTGGAATGTGGTTCTACAATATTAATCCATTTAACTTTAATCATACATTGACTTTAGTTTTCTTTATTGTCGGTGGTACAACTTTATTAATTAGTTTTGCGCTATTTATCGTTGTAACATTTATGATTAATCAAAAAGAAGAAATGAAAAACTAATATAAAAACCGCGTCAATAACTAACGCGGTTAGCATGTAGGCAAATTCAATAAAATTTGAATTTGCCTACATTTTTAATTTTACGGACGATTGCTTATAGGTGCTTCCTTTTTTACAAGTACGACTCGCACTAGTTCGCCTGGACGCACTTATGTTAAATGTTCTAGTGATTTTTTTAGCCAACGTGTTGCCTCATTATAATCTTGAGCAACGCCTTGTCCTTTTTTATAAAGCATACCAAGCTGAAATTGCGCTTTTTGATGTCCCTTATTGGCAGCAAGTCGATAAAGTTGTGCTGCTTTGGCAAAATCTTTAGGCACACCTTGTCCATGACTATGCATTTGGGCTAACTGGAATTGAGCTTTAGCATGTCCTTTACTCGCCGCTTGTTCAATCCATTTTGCAGCCTCTGTAAAATCTTGCTTTACACCTTTCCCCTTATCAAATAAATTACCAAGTTGATATTGCGCACCTGAATGTCCTTGAAGAGCGGCAAGCCTATAGCAACGTCGAGCTTCATCTAAGTCTTGGGGAACCCCTAAACCTTGTTCATATAATAATCCTAGCTGATACTCCGCCTGAATATGAGATTGGTCAGTTGCAGCTCTCCACCATCTCACTGCTTCAGTATAATTCAATGTAACACCTGTGCCTTTTGCATAAAGAAGCCCCAGCTCGAATTGAGCATCAGCATAGCCTTTGTCAGCAGCCATTTTAAAATAGGGCAATGCTTTATCGGGCTGTTGAAGTTGATAAACATAAAGAAGCCCCAGCTCGTAGCCAGCACTAATATGACCGCTGTCAGCGGCAAGTTGTAACCAACTTTCTGCTCGTGTGTTATCCTTCTCCTTTTGGTAGAGGATACCAAGGCAATATTGCGCATTGGTATGTCCGTTATGGGCAGCAAGTTTAAACCATTTCATTGCTTCAACGTGATCCTGCTGTATACCTAATCCTGAATTGTATAGCATCGCTAATTGAAATTCGGCATTGGTATGGTCTTGAAGAGCGGCTAAATGGAACCATCTTGCGGCTTCCTCCATATTTTGTGAGATACCACGACCTTTAAGATACATATACCCAAGGTTATATTGCGCGCTTGCATCTCCAGCAAGTGCTGCCATTTCAAAATAGGCTATCGCTTCCTCAAAGCTTTGTTGCACACCAGTTCCATTATGATAAAGAAAACCGAGATTATTTTGTGCACTAGTGTTCCCTTGATTGGCAGCTGAAATATACCATTTTGCAGCCTCTGTAAAATTAACAGGAAGCCCAAGCCCTTGATTATAAAGTACACCTAGATTGTACTGTGCGTCGGCGTTTCCTAAATCCGCGGCTGATTTATAATATTTTGCAGCCTCTTCATAATTTTGTGCAACACCTTGTCCTAAATGGTAAAGCACCCCTAAACTATAAAGTGCGTTCGCATCATGTTGTGCGGCTGCTTTCTCATACCATGTTTTTGCAGCAATATAATCTTTTTGGACACCACGACCATGATTATAAAGGAAGCCTAAATTGTATTGTGCACTAGCATTGCCTTTTTTAGCAGCTAATTCAAACCAACTAGCCGCATGTTCATAGTCCTTCGCAGAGTAGTGATCCAGTGTCTTCGTATCGATTGGCGGCAAAATATCTTCAAATTTAGCGTCTTTTCGCGAGGACATGGACATTTTAAGTTTCCGATCATAACGATGAATAAACCATTCAACGATATCACTAACGTAATCTAGGACAATTTTGGCTGCTTTTGCTTCAACAATGTCATTATTGCTAGTACTTGTCATTTTTAGGACAAGCTCCATTAATAAATAAATGCGACGTGGATGTATTTTTGCTATAAACGTACGATTATTTAATAGTGTTCGCATATTTTTTATTTTAGGTTTAGCGTGCATTTCCAGCTCGTAAAAGTCATAAACAATCTCCTCGACAACGAGGCGTGACTTATGTAAGGAAATGGAAGGCTGGGATATAGCATGAGTGCTAGCTTCTTCTAGGCTTTCTGCTAAATGCGTAAACGATAATATGTGTAACTTTTTACATTGTTCATGTAGGATTTCATATTGTATAACGATTGTACTCACCTCTTCTTAACCAATTTACGGTAGCAGCCTTTTTTCATATATCGGGAAAATATTAAAGTTATTGATGTTTTGACAATGAATTCATCAGTTGAATTGTCGACATTCCATGGTACTATTTGATATAAGAGTTTGTTTATAGTTATTGGGGGGATTGTTTAATTGATGAAAAACATTGCAGCAATTATTCCAACATATAATCCGCAACAATCGTTTGTAACATTCGTACATCAATTATTAGCTACCTCCATTACTCAAGTTATTATTGTGAATGACGGTAGCGATCAAAAGTATACAAGTATTTTTGAAGAGTTAAAGAAAATAGATAGCTGCAAGGTTCTTCAGCATGAACACAATATTGGAAAGGGAGGCGCATTAAAAACTGCATTCTCCTATGTATGGTCTAAACGTGAGAAGTTTCATGGTGTATTAACAGTAGGTGCACATGGGCAACATACGTTACAAGATATCAAACTAGTATTGAACATGACAAAAGTTTTTTCACAAGGTATTGTGCTAGGTATACGAAATTTTCATTCTTCAGATAGTACATTTTTTTCCTATTGGGGAAATCGAGCGACTAGTTTGTTGTTTGAATTACTATTCCATAAAAAACTGATGGATACACAAACAGGTTTGCGTTACATAGCAATTAATGAATTACCATGGCTGATTAAAGTGCAAGGTGATCGTTTTGACTACGATACAAATATGCTTGTCGTCGCTCTAAGAAGGAAATGTCCCATTTTCGAAGTAGAAATTGGTCAGCTACGCATAAAAAAGAATTCAATTATTCATTACGATGAACTAACAAATGCAGGTACTGTCATGACTAAAATGCTTATAAAATATTTAAAACCTTAGCAAGAATGATGTGACAGGTTTATTTCTTATATTTTGTGCTAGGATAAGAATAATAATTACTCAACTGGACGTCACGAGTATAAAAAGAAGGGGTAATGAATGTGGAATATTCAGATCAAGTAAAAAATCGTGTAAAGCGCATGGAAGGTCAGCTACGCGGTATTTTAAAAATGATGGAAGAAGAAAAGGATTGTAAGGCTGTTATTACGCAATTATCAGCAGTGCGTTCAGCAGTAGATCGTACAGTAGGTGTTATTGTGAGTACGAATCTGTTGGAATGTGTCCAAAATGCGGAAGGTGACGGCGAGAAAATGAATGAATTGATTCAAGAGGCAGTTAATTTAGTTGTTAAAAGCCGTTGATTGTTAAGGCTAATATAAAAAGCATAAAATTAAAATGGATTATTGTTAAAGCGACAAGCCCTGCTTCTTCACTTTTCATTGGACAACGGTAAGCCTTCTGAAGGCTCGACGAATTCGTTTTTCAATAAAAGTCGATGTAGCGGGGCTTGTGTCGTCTTACATGTAGTAGTCTAGAAGAAATGAATTTATGAATTTTGCAAAAAATTACTTTAATTTAGTAGATTTATAGTAAAGGTAGGTGTAAAAACCTAAGTGTTGGAATGGATTATTGTAGAAAAAAGTCGTATGTAGTGAACTTGTATGATAGATTTAAAGTTGTATTTTCTTTTATAATTAGTATAAAGATATTATATAAGAGAAGGTGAATCTATCTTGAAAAAATGGTTATTAAGCAGTGCAACATTGTTGATGTTAAGCCCAACAGTAGCCAATGCACAAAGTACACAGACTCAACCATTCAATACTCCTGCACCGATTGTATACAATGCGATGGCTAGTACGAAGATAGCAACTGTCGATCAATTAACAAAAGAAATAGCAAAGCAACTTAATAATTTTGCGACTGAAATTAAAGTTACATATAGTGGTTCAATGACGGATATGGATAAGTTTATGGAGGCATTTGAAAAGGCGCAGCAACAAGCTACGTATGCTAGCGGTCATCTTCAAAGCATTTCAATGTCTGCTGACTCTGTCGGGAATGTAACCTATAAAGTAAAATACTTTACAAATGCAACACAAGAAGCGGCTGTACAAAAGAAGATTGATAGCATTTTAAAGACGATTATTAAGCCTTCTATGACACCATTTCAAAAAGTAAAGGCAATCAATGATTATATCGTGTCAAATACTACTTATGGTACAAAAACGAAAGCAAGTCCTCATAGCGCTTACGCATTACTATTCGAAGGACAAGCTGTATGTCAAGGCTATGCGTTATCAGCTTATAAAATGCTAGAGCAAGCAGGGATTGAAACAAAATATGTAGTAGGTTTTGTGAATGGCAATGAAGCACATGCCTGGAATATGGTGAAGCTTGATGGCAAGTGGTATCATCTGGATACTACTTGGAATGATCCGTTACCAAATCGAATAGGGGCATCTTCCTATGATTACTTCCTTGTAACCGATGCACAACTAAACAAAGACCATACTTGGATTACTACAGATTATCCTGCGGCCACAAGTACTTCTTATAATTTCATGCAAAATGTACATTTTGCACACCAAATCCAAAATACTTTATTTTTCAGCAATACAGCGGATAATGATAAGTTGTATAAACTTGACTTGGTAAGTGGTAAGAAGACGAAGGTGATTGATACTCGTGCACTGTACATTACAGGCGCTGGCGATTATCTTTATTATAGCGATTATAGTAATAGCGGTTACTTAACCAAACTAAATCTTAAAACATTAAAAACAAATGTAGTAGTGAAACAATCTGTAACGGATTTAATGATTAGTAGCGGTTATTTAGTGTATAAAGTTAACGGTAAAGAACAAAAGCAAAAAATTAACTAGTATGCAGTGGACGAACCAGCAGGAAGTTTCTAGATTACCTGTTGAATGCATATATTATTTATAAGCACAAAAGGACTCTTAAATGAGTTCTTTGTGCTTTTTTTGTATATAATGAAAGTAGTGAAACTGTGTGAGGTGAAGATTTTTGTGGAAGAAGCTAGCGATTATAGTAATATTTATCGTTTTTATGGAACCAATCTATACAGCGGGTAAAGCGACAGTTAAGCAAGTCGTAACTTGGGCAAATAATGATGACATCGAAACGATGCTACTAGCAACAAAAGAAAAAATTGTTGATGTTACCACCAAATTTTCAGAAGATGCCTCAATTCAAACAGCCAACCCTGAAGATGTAAAGAACCAAGAGCTAGCGGTCACTGCTCCAGTTGTACAGCAGCCTGAAACAAAGCTTGTTGTTACTAATGCGAAGGAAATGGCGGATGCAATGTACGCCTACTATAGTAGTTTTTCGCCTAGCTTTGAAATTCAATATAAAGGAAGTACGCAACGAATCGAGAAAATTGTGGAGGAGGCTTATGATAGTGCCATTAAACGAGACGATTATGTCTATGGTCATATTAGTAAGCATTCCATACGTTTTGAATATGGTCAAAAAACAGCTAAGATTTTTGGAGAACAGAGCTATTTAATGACACCGGAGCAAGCGGCTTATGTAGAGATGAATGCGCAAGAGATCGTTGCTACGATTGCAAAAAACGCGAAAACGGATGTAGAAAAGATTAAAGCAGTAAATGATTATATAGTAGCCAATACAGCTTATACTGAGCAAACAAAGTCAAGCCCACATAGTGCCTATACGGTGCTGGCCGAGCATGGTGGTGTTTGTCAGGGCTATGCGTTATTAGCACACTCAATGCTGCAAAAACTTGGTTTCGAGACAAAATATATTGTGGGCTATGTCGGCCAAGAAGGCCATGCTTGGAATTTAGTAAAACTCGACGGTCAATGGTATCATCTTGATACAACGTGGAATGATCCGGTGCCTGATCGTAAAGGGGCTATAAGGTATCAATATTTTTTAGTGGATGATCGCACGATGGCACGCGATCACACATGGATAGCGGACGATTACCCGAAAGCAACAAGTACCGCTTATAGCTATTATCAAGATATTGATTTTCCTGCACAGGTAGGAAATCAACTATTCTATAGCAGTATTTCTGATGACAATAGATTATATGTGCTTGATATGACTACCGGCAAAGCACAGCGTGTTACGAAAACGCGTGCCCAATATATCGTTTATGCAGATGGATGGCTATACTTTAGTAATTATTCACATGGTGCTTATTTAACGAAAATTCGCCCCGATGGAAGCGGCGAACAACTGCTAAATAAGGAAGACACGAAAGATTTATTTATTAAGGACGGTTATTTATATTTCATGACGAATGAACTAAAGAAAATGCAACTATAATTGAATGCAGTGGTTGCTGGTTGCGCAGTTTACAGCAGGATGCCACTCTTTACTTCAATCATATTTTGGTCAAGCTATTAAAAGGCTAAAAAATAACAAAGAGACTGGGATAAAAGAGAAAAAGTGTTAGATTGATGGCAGTCAATCTAACACTT
>LAHS01000140.1_pt1 | contig 16385 bp, 15 predicted proteins | sample 329651 | NCBI WGS metagenome assembly LAHS01 (sample SAMN03275699, study PRJNA271635) | activated sludge metagenome | isolation source: sample C-1 Sludge from hydrolytic chamber (first chamber) of Anaerobic... | reverse complement strand
GACACTTGTCAAAAGTTCCCGGAGCATGTCTTCAGCACTCCGAACGCGCACATTCATGGCGCCATGAGCATTCAGGATAAAATCAAAAAACAGTCCTTAAAAAGACATCACGTAACACCCCCGGGCTGGCAGAAGAAGGTTTTGGCACGTTATTTGCTTTCCAGCAGGCAAAGAACTTATTAAAAACCAATAAACAATATGCAAAAAGGAAATATCGGGGTTACTACCGAGAACATCTTCCCCGTTATTAAAAAGTTTCTCTATTCCGACCATGAAATCTTCCTCCGCGAGATGGTTTCCAACGCCGTTGACGCCACTCAGAAACTCAAGACGCTCGCTTCGCAGGGCGATTACAAAGAAGATTTGGGTGATCTCACTATCCATGTAAACATTGACAAGGACAAAGGAACACTCACCATCAGCGATAACGGCATCGGAATGACGACCGATGAAATTGACCGATACATCAATCAAATAGCTTTCTCGGGCGTAAACGATTTCTTGGAGAAATACAAGGAGAACGCCAACCAGATAATAGGCCACTTCGGACTCGGCTTCTACAGCGCCTTCATGGTGAGCAAGAAGGTGGAGATTATAACCAAGAGCTACCGCGAAGGAGCACAGGCAGTGAAGTGGAGCTGCGACGGCAGTCCGTCGTTCACTATTGAGGACGCCGAACGCGAGGGACATGGATCGGACATAGTCCTCTACATCGACGACGACTGCAAGGAGTTCCTGGAGAAGCCCCGCATAGAGACACTGCTCAACAAGTATTGCAAGTTCCTGCCCATTCCTATCGCCTTCGGCAAGAAAACGGAGTGGAAGGACGGCAAACAGGTAGATACGGCCGAGGACAACATCATCAACAGCATTGAGCCTTTATGGGTGAAGGCGCCCAGCACGCTGAAAGACGAAGACTACAAGTCGTTCTACCGCACCCTCTACCCTATGCAGGACGAGCCTTTGTTCTGGATTCATCTCAACGTAGACTACCCCTTCAACCTCACCGGTATTCTCTACTTCCCGCGCATACAGAGCAATATCGACTTGCAGCGCAACAAGATTCAGCTCTACTGCAACCAGGTTTTCGTAACCGATCAGGTAGAAGGTATCGTGCCGGAATTCCTCACCTTACTCCATGGTGTTATCGACTCGCCCGACATTCCGCTCAATGTGAGCCGCAGTTATCTGCAGAGCGATGCCAATGTGAAGAAGATTTCGACCTACATAACCAAGAAGGTAGCCGACCGTTTGCAAGCTATTTTCAAGGAAGACCGCAAAGGCTACGAGGAAAAGTGGGACAACCTGAAGCTCTTTATCAACTATGGAATGCTCTCGGAACCCGAAACTTTCTACGACAGGGCTAAGGACTTTGCGCTCATCAAGGATACAGAAGGCAAATACTTTACGTTCGATGAGTACAAAACTCTTATCAAGGAGAACCAGACAAACAAGAATGGAGAGCTGGTATATCTGTACGCTACCAACGTTGATGAGCAGTACACGTACATTGAGGCGGCAAAAGCCAAAGGCTACAGTGTGGCCCTGCTCGACGGCCAGCTGGATGTTCCGGTCATTTCTTTGCTGGAGTCAAAGTTCGAGAAGAGTATCTTCACGCGCGTTGATGCCGACACCATAGACCGCCTGGTGGTAAAAGACGAACCCAAGCAGACAGAACTTAATGAGGACGACCGTGACAATCTGTCACAGGTATTCAGAACTCAAATGCCCAAACTCGACAAGACAGAGTTCTCTGTAGAGGCACAGTCATTGGGCGAAACGGCACAACCTGTTGTCATCACGCAGAGCGAATACATGCGCAGAATGAAGGAAATAAGCAAGTTCCAAGCCGGTATGAGCTTCTATCAGCAGATGCCCGACACTTATAGTCTGGTGCTGAACACCGACCATCCGCTCATCAAGAAGGTGCTGACCGATACAGACAAAGCAACCCAAGAAGCTCTGCAGCCCATCGAGAGCGAACTCAAAGGGCAGCAGGCACGCCTGGCAGCCCTCCATCAGAGCCAAAGCAAGAAGAAACCGGAGGAAATCTCGCAGGAGGAAAAGGACGACCTGCAGAACACGGAGAAGGCTGTCAACGAGCAGCGTGACAAGAAAACGCAAGTGCTATCAGCGTATGCAAAGGGCAATAAGATTGTGCATCAGCTCATAGACCTGGCCCTGCTGCAGAACGGTATGTTGAAGGGAGCCGCGCTGAACGCATTCCTCAAGCGCAGTGTAGATATGATACAATAGAACTGCTGCCGTGCCTGCAGACGGCAGAAAACCAAAGGCGTGCAACTGTAAACGGGTTGCACGCCTTTTACGTTGTATGTGCCAAAATGCTTGGATGTTATCTCCCGACCGGCTGGTATGTGTCGGCGGGATTGTTGTATCAAATAAGTGGAAAAGTTCCCTAACGCAGGCTACAGCACCATCATTGTCAGTCGGCCGTTGAAATCTACCCTGACTTTAACCTGAAAGCTAACCTGGCTGTCGGGCACTGCTATCGAGGCAGTGTAATGAACACCGTGAGCATCAATCTTGGTGAAAATAAAATCGCTCAGTATTCCCTGCTTCAGGTAGTCCTGGGGCACCTGTTTTCGGAAGTCCTGTTTATGGAAATCGGACGAAAAAACCTTTCTTGGACCATGGAATATGCTCAAATGAATAATGTTGTCGTAGTACACATTGTCCACTTCTACACCGTCATCGTTGTACGTGGGCTTAACAACTTTATAGGTGGTGGGGTTTATCTGGACGTAACAATGGTAACGTTCTGACTGAAAAGTCACAACAGTATCTCTCTTAATCAGTTTGTTTTGGTTGAGCGATACGGGTCTTTTGCCGCTGAAGGCATAGCGGTCGTTTGGGTCCTCACTCTTTTCAAGCTTAATCAAGTCGCCGGTCTGGTTCCTGAAAGCAAAGAGATGAGGAGCTTGCTTTACGATAGGATAACGCACTTCGTTTGATCCGTGAAGCACAAGAGAGTCGCCTATAATCTGAAAATAGACGGGTTGGCTGGTCGAATCGGGATAAAAAATCGTATCGCCTTTGGCTTCAAAGGCCACATCCTGTTCTTCATAGTTCAGCCAAATGCCTTGCAGCATCTTCTTGGCGGTAAAGTCCTCCTTAGGCGAAGCTACCGGGGCTTTGTCCTTGCAGCTTCCTACAAGGACTACCATTCCCGTAAACAGAAAAACGTACAACTTCCTCATCCTATTCTATTAATCATATCAAGCATTCCGCCTCGGCAGATTTAGCAGTCTGCTACCACGGCTTGTTCATTCAAAGAGTTCTGATTCAGCCAGGCTCTTTGCCGCCAAATCCTTGTCACTTGTCAGTATTTCCGCGGGGTCAATGGGCCATTGGAGGCCTATGGTCTCATCATTCCACCTGATGCTCGCTTCTGCCTGCGGCGCATATACATTGTCCACCTTATACGTAAACACAGCTTCGTCGCTGAGAACCAGGAACCCATGGGCGAACCCTCGGGGTATGAAGAGCTGCCGCTTGTTGTCCTCGCTCAGCTCAACCATAACGTGATGGCCGAAGGTAGGGCTGCTCTTTCTTATGTCAACGGCAACATCAAGCACGCGCCCCTTGATAACTCGCACCAGTTTAGCCTGACTGTACGCCCCTTTCTGATAGTGGAGACCGCGCAAAACGCCATAACTTGATTTCGACTCGTTGTCCTGGATAAAGTTCACCTTACCTATATGAGCTTCAAACTCTGCCTGCTTCCACGCTTCAAAGAAATATCCGCGGGCATCGTTGAAAACTTTCGGCTCGATAATGTAGACTCCATCCACTTCCGTCTTCTTGTATTCCATGCCTGAAATGTTATTTATGTACAAAGATAGTAATAAAATATTGAACGCCAAACCGATATCATAATATTTTTTGTCTTTTTCATTTTTTCGGACCAATGCTTTGGGTGTATCAAATAAAAAACGTAATTTTGCACAGGTGATTGAACTGGAAAGACATATTGAAATTCTGCTTTTGAGCAATGATTGCGTAATAGTTCCCAATTTCGGGGGATTTATGGCTCATCATGTAGATGCCCGCTACGACGAGAGTGACCACACCTTCTTGCCGCCGCTGAGAACTATCGGGTTCAATCCACAGCTCAAGATGAACGATTCTCTTCTGGCTCAATCCTATATCGAGGCCTATGACATCAGCTATCCCGAAGCCATCAAGCGGATAGAAGATGAGGTGAACGAGCTGCGCCAGCACCTGGAGAACGACGGCAAGTTTGAGCTGAACGACATTGGCGTGATTTATCTGAACGGTCAACACCACATGGAGTTCGAGCCATGCGAAGCGGGCATCCTGACGCCGGAGCTTTACGGGCTCAGTTCTTTCGAGATGCAGCCGGTCTCTGCGACTGCAGCAGCGGTTGAAAAACCCAAGACCATTGTCGTTGAAAGCAAGAAGAAACACGACGAGCAGCGCCCTGCAGTTGTTGAAGAAGAAGCGGAAGAGCCTCTTAAACTGAGCTCTAACATCTTTGTAAACGATGATGACGACAGGACGGTGAGCATCAGCATTGGCAGTCTTAGAAACCTGGCAGCGGCCTGCATCGTCATCATGGCCTTTTTGCTGTTGCCCTCGCCCGTTGGCAACGGCAAATACAACACGCAGCAAACCAGCAACATTGATACCGCGATGCTGTACCGCATCGTGCCCAAGGACATCTCCCTGGCCAAAGTACAGCCGGTAAAAACCGCCCAGGTGCAGGCAACCAAGCCCCTTGCTGAGAAACTCGATACGGCCAAGAATGCCGTTGACGACTCGCCCTACTATTCTCTCGTGCTGGCAAGCAGAGTTACCAGGAAGAATGCCAATGCCTACGTAGCCACTTTACAGCGTAAAGGTTACGCCGAAGCCATGGTCTTGCCACGCCCCAAAGGAGCCAAAGTAATTTACGGAAAATACCAGTCGGAGAAGGAAGCCTACAGAGTCCAGCAGAAACTTAACGACAACAAGGAGTTTGCCGATTGCTGGATTATGCTCGTAAAGCCAAGCAGGAAGGCTAAAGGCTGATAGTTTCTCACCACCTCTTTAAATATTCTTTTCGTGAAACGAGTACGCTGTCCCAAATGTGATAACTTCATTCTCTTTGATGAAACCAAATACGAAGCCGGCCAGTCGCTGGTTTTCGAGTGTCCGCAGTGCGGCAAGCAGTTCGGCATCAAGATTGGAGTTTCCAAGCTGCGCAACCGGCAAAAGGACGATAACCCGGATGAAACAGTCGATGAAAGCGCTGCAGGAGCCATCGTGGTCATAGAGAACGTGTTCCACTACAAGCAGGTTCTTCCCCTGCACATGGGCGATAATGTCATCGGCCGGTACATGAAAGGCTCGGGTATCAACTGCCCCATAGAGACCGTAGACCCAAGTATTGACATGACCCACTGCATCATCAGCGTATCGCGCGACAAGAAGGGACGGCTCAAGTACGTACTCCGAGACGGGCCGAGCAATACGGGCACCTTTGTTGGCAACGACATTCTGGGCGACAGAGAGCGCCGTCTGATAGAGGACGGAACGCTGTTTACCATCGGTGCAACCTCCATCATTCTCCGTACTGCCGACAGCACGGAAGCATAGACCTATCGTTCAAGCCCGTTGAAGCATACCTTCAAGCGCCTTGAAGCTATCCTTCAAGAGGCTTGAAGGCATACTTTTGTTTTTCCACCCTGCAGCAATCACGATGCCGCTCGCACCGACCGGGCACAAAAGAGCCTGTAAACGGGCAATCCGCTCATCAGAGGTTACAATATCAAAGGATATGCAACATATCTGTTAAATTATTGTTTGATAAAGCTGCTTTGTGGCAGAAATTTCGTATTTTTGCATTGTTTTATAAAACGACCGAACCAAACAATGAATGTTGCAATCGTTAAATACAATGCGGGTAACATCTATTCTGTAGTAAATGCACTCCACAGACTGGGCATAGAGCCTACGCTGACCGACGACGCAGAGCTGCTGATGAAAGCCGACAAGGTGCTTTTTCCCGGTCAGGGTGAAGCCGGTACAACCATGAGATACATCAGGGAGCACAGACTGGACGAGGTTATTCGCAACCTGCACCAGCCCGTTCTCGGAATATGTGTGGGCCAGCAGCTGCTTTGCCAACATTCGGAAGAGAGCGATACCGACTGTATCGGCATCTTTCCTGTTGAAGTGAAACGCTTCCGCCCGCAGCTCCATGAGGATAAAGTGCCTGCCATGGGCTGGAACAAGCTGCTATACGACAACGCACCTGCTGGCCAGGCCGAGCGCCTCTTCAAGGGTTTGCCGTCGCCGTACGTTTACTTTGTACACAGCTACTACGTGCCCCTGTGCAGCTACACCATAGCAACCGCCAACTACATTACGCCCTACAGTGCCGCACTGCATAGAGACAACTTCTGGGCATGCCAGTTCCATCCGGAGAAAAGCGGAAAGGCAGGCGAGCAGATACTGCGCAACTTCCTGGAATTAAGCGAGTAGCAAACAGACTTGAATAAAATGACAATGGAATTAGTTCCTGCAATAGACATCATAGACGGCCAATGCGTTCGACTCACCAAAGGCGATTACGGCCAGATGAAGATATACAACCCTGACCCTGTTGCACAGGCCAGGGAGTTTGAACGGTTAGGGTTCAGACGGCTGCATGTGGTCGACCTTGACGGTGCCAAGTCCAAACACGTTGTGAATGACGGCGTACTGAAGAGCATAGTGAGCTCGACTGCGCTGACGGTAGACTTCGGCGGAGGCATCAAAACCGACGCCGACATCCGTAAAGTGATTGATGCAGGTGCAGCAATGGTAACCGTAGGCAGCGTTGCCGTAACCCAACCGGAACTCTTCGGCAGGTGGCTTGCCGAGTACGGTGCCGACCGGATGATACTGGGAGCCGACGTGCGGAACGGGAAAATATCCATTAACGGCTGGCATCAGGACTCGGAAGAGGATTTGATTCCTTTCCTGAAACGGTACCGGGAGCTGGGAGTTGTCAATGTACTCTGCACGGACATCGGCAAGGACGGCACCTTACAGGGGCCTGCCGTGGAGCTGTACCGGCGCATCATCAGCCAGTTGCCGGACATACGGCTCATTGCCAGCGGGGGTGTTTCGTCCAATGACGACATCCGCCGGCTGGAAGCTGTCGGCGTGCACTCGGTAGTTTTCGGCAAAGCCTACTACGAGGGGAAGATAAATGTAGCAGAATTAAACAACATACACCAATCCAGACAATGAGCAATTTGGCCAAACGCATCATCCCATGTCTTGACGTCAAGAACGGCAGGACTGTCAAGGGAACCAACTTTGTGAACCTTCGTGAGGCCGGAGACCCCGTAGAACTCGGCAAAGCCTATAGCGACGCCGGAGCCGATGAGCTCGTTTTTCTGGATATTACGGCAAGTGCTGAAGGCCGAAAGACCTTTACCGAGATGGTTACACGGGTGGCACGCGAAATAAACATACCCTTTACAGTGGGCGGAGGCATTAACGAACTGGAGGATGTAGAACGCCTGCTGTACGCCGGAGCCGACAAGGTAAGCGTTAATTCCGCAGCCATCTACAACCCCGAACTCATCAGTCAGATTACCCGCAAGTTCGGTTCGCAGGTGTGTGTGTGCGCCATCGATGCCAAAGAAGATGCCACCGGATGGCATTGCTACACCAAAGGCGGACGCGAACGCACGGAACTCGACCTCTTCGGTTGGGCCAAGGAAGCTGCCGACCGTGGTGCCGGCGAAATCCTGTTTACCAGCATGAACCACGACGGAGTGAAGGACGGATTTGCCTGCCGGGCTCTTGCACGGCTCTCTGAAGAGCTGTCGATACCCGTCATAGCAAGCGGCGGCGCCGGCACGAAAGGGCATTTCAAGGAAGCCTTTATCACCGGCAAGGCCGATGCAGCTTTGGCTGCAAGCGTTTTCCACTTCGGTGAGATAGGCATCAAGGAGCTAAAAGACTACCTTCGGGCAGAAGGTATCAACGTACGATATTAAAAGCGAGCCACCCCAAAAAAGGCTCTCAGCCATTAGAAAATAAAGAAACAACAGACTATATGGATATAGATTTCGATAAAGCAGGCGGTCTGGTTCCTGCCATCATACAAGATGCAACGACCAAGAATGTGCTCATGCTCGGGTTCATGAACCTCGAAGCATATCAGAAAACAGTAGAAACCAAGAAGGTAACCTTCTGGAGCAGAACCCGCAAAAGCCTCTGGACAAAGGGAGAAACATCCGGCCACTATCTGGATTTGGTCAGTATTAAGAACGACTGCGACAACGACACGCTGCTCGTAAGGGTTCATCCCAACGGCCCCACGTGCCACAAAGGCACCGATACCTGTTGGGGAGAAACCAATGAGTATAACCCGATACTCTTCCTTACGGAGTTGCAGGACTTCATACAGGCACGCCACAAGCAAATGCCTGAAGGCAGTTATACGACCAGTCTCTTCCAGAAAGGGGTAAACAAAATGGCACAGAAGGTGGGCGAAGAAGCTCTGGAAACCGTGATAGAGGCCACCAACGGCACCGATGACAGGCTGGTTTACGAGGCAGCAGACATGCTGTACCACCTGATAGTGCTCCTTACAAGCAAGGGAATAAGAATAGAGGACATAGCTTCGGAGCTCCTGAAGCGGCACAATCCGGACTGGGACAAAGACCGCCGGCTGTCCAAAAGCAGAGAATGAAAACAGCTGCAAAGCCATCATATAGGAACAAATAAATACAGACAACATGCTAATAGACTATCAGAAAATAAATATCTACCAGCAGGATAATCTCATCCTGAGGGATGTCAGCTTTCACGCAGACGAAGGAGAGTTCATCTACATTATCGGAAAAGTGGGCTCCGGCAAAAGTTCTTTGCTGAAGACAATATACTGTGAGCTCGATATGGATGCCGAAGAAGATGCCAAGGCCGAGGTCTTGGGGCGTAATCTGCTGGCTCTGAAACGCAAGGAAGTTCCCGCACTGCGTAAAGAGATGGGCATCATCTTTCAGGACTTCCAGTTGCTGCACGACCGTACAGTGTACAACAACCTACGTTTTGTGCTGCGTGCTACGGGCTGGAAGGACAAGGCGGAGATAGACCAGCGCATAGACGAAGTGCTCAACGACGTCGGAATGACAGATAAAAAGAACAGTCTGCCGCATGAGCTCTCCGGCGGAGAGCAGCAGCGTATTGCCATTGCACGGGCACTGCTGAACCACCCCAAGATGATAATAGCAGATGAACCAACGGGCAATCTGGATCCGGAAACGGCCGGCAACATCGTCAAACTCTTAAAGGACATCACGAATACAGGTACTGCCGTGGTTATGTCTACACACAACATACCCATGCTGGACAAATATCCCGGCATCGTTTACCGCTGCAAGGACGGTGTTATCTCTGACGTAACGAAGGAATACAACAAGCTCGACCTGTCGGAAGATGAAGAGAACTAAACTATAAAAGACCTATTATAACATTCAAATATTTGCGATATGAAAGTAATGAAATTCGGAGGTACATCCGTCGGCTCACCCGAACGCATGAAAAACGTGGCCTCTCTGATAACAGAATCAGGCGAGCCAACGTTCGTGGTGCTTTCTGCCATGAGCGGTACAACCAATACCCTTATTGAAATAAGCGACTACTTGTACAAGAAAAACCCTGAAGGAGCCAACGATGTAATCAACAGTCTCGAGAAGAAATACATGCAGCATGTAAGCGAGCTCTACTCCACCGAAGAATATAGACAGAAAACCTGTCGCTTTCTCTCGGATGAATTTGAATATCTGCGCTCGTTTACAAAAGACCTGTTCACTTCTTTCGAGGAGAAGAGCATCGTGGCTCAAGGAGAGATTATGAGCACGAATATGGTTGTGAATTACCTTCAGGAGCAAGGTATTAAAGCCATATTGCTCAATGCCTTGGACTTTATGCGCACCGATAAGAACGGAGAACCGGACCCACAATATATTAAGGAGAAGCTACAGGCCATCATGCAGGAACACGACGGCTACCAGATTTACATCACGCAAGGTTTCATCTGCCGCAATGCCTATGGCGAGGTAGACAATCTGCTGCGTGGTGGGTCTGACTATACAGCCTCTCTCATAGGTGCTGCCATAGCCGCGGAAGAAATCCAGATATGGACGGATATCGACGGAATGCACAACAACGACCCCCGCATAGTTGACCATACGGAGGCTGTCAGGCAGCTAAATTTCGAGGAAGCAGCAGAGCTTGCCTACTTTGGAGCAAAGATACTGCACCCTACCTGCGTGCAGCCAGCCAAATATGCCAGCATCCCCGTGAGACTGAAGAACACCATGGCACCCGATGCAGAGGGCACTATCATAGACAATGTGCTGGTAAGAGGCAAGATTAAAGCTGTGGCTGCCAAGGACAATATCACTGCTATAAAGATTAAATCTTCACGCATGTTGCTTGCAACTGGCTTCATGCGCAAGGTCTTTGAGATATTCGAGAGCTATCAGACACCTATTGACATGATTTCAACCTCAGAGGTTGGGGTAAGTATGAGCATTGACAATGCCACCCATCTGAATGAGATTGTGAACGAACTGAAGAAGTACGGCACCGTAACTGTTGACAGCGACATGTGCATTATCTGTGTTGTAGGCGACTTGGACTGGAGTAACTTGGGCTTCGAAACCCTCGCTACGGATGCCATGAAGAACATCCCGGTTCGCATGATATCCTACGGAGGCTCCAACTACAACATCTCCTTCCTCATCAGGGAAGCCGATAAGCAACGCGCATTGCAGAACTTGAGCAACGTTCTATTTAACAAGTAAGCTGTTTAAGAAAAAGAAACATCAACGAATACAAAGAAAAGGTATTGTATATGAAAGGCCAATTTCCTCTCGATAAATTCCAAAACAAAGAAACGCCATTTTACTATTATGACACGGCCTTGTTACGTCAAACACTTCAGACTATCAGGGCCGAAGCCGGCAAGCATGAAAACTTCTCGGTACATTATGCCGTTAAAGCCAATGCCAATCCTAAGTTGCTGAACATTATCAGCATGAGCGGACTGGGTGCTGACTGCGTGAGCGGTGGCGAAATTCAAGCTGCTGTCAACGCGGGCTTTGCTGCCGACAAGATTGTTTATGCCGGAGTAGGAAAAAGCGATTGGGAAATAAATCTGGGACTTGACAAGAACATTCTTTGTTTCAACGTTGAGAGCATTCCCGAATTGGAAGTTATCAACGAGTTGGCTGCCCGAAAGAACAAGACTGCTAACATAGCTTTCAGGATTAATCCGGATGTAGGTGCACACACCCATGCCAATATTACAACGGGACTTGCCGAGAACAAGTTCGGCATCTCTATGAATGATATGGAGAAAGCCATAGAAGCAGCAGCGCAAATGGAACACGTCAAGTTTACTGGACTCCATTTCCACATTGGCTCACAGATACTTGACATGGGCGACTTCGAGGCTTTGTGCAATCGCATCAACAACTTGCAGCAGCAGTTGGAAACACATCATGTCAAAGTAGAGAACATCAATGTAGGGGGTGGTCTTGGCATAGACTATCACCACCCCAACCGAGTTCCGACACCAAACTTCAAGGCCTACTTCGATACTTATGCTCAACACCTCAAGCTACGGCCCGGACAAAAGCTGCACTTTGAGTTGGGAAGAGCCGTAGTAGCCCAGTGTGGGAGCCTCATCACACGCACATTGTACATCAAACAGGGAACTCACAAACAGTTTGCCATCGTAGATGCCGGTATGAGCGACTTGATTAGGCCGGCGCTCTATCATGCTTTCCATAAAATAGAGAACCTCTCCAGCGATGCCCCCTGCGAGAGTTACGACGTAGTAGGGCCCATCTGTGAGTCGAGCGATGTATTTGCCAAGGCTGTTGACCTTAATAAAACGCACCGCGGAGACTATATTGCCATTCGCTCGGCTGGTGCTTACGGTGAGAGCATGGCTTGCCAATACAATTGCCGGAAATTACCGCAAGGTTATATTACCGAGGAATTATAACATGACTATTGATGAACTTACACTCGCAGGTTGCGCAATTCTTATCTTGCTGGCCATCGTCACCCCGCTGATTAATCCTTTCTTCCGAAAGTCTTTCATCAATGCGGAGAACAAGGACGATGATGAAAAAATTGACGCTGCCTTACCGAAGATAACGATATTGCTGGCTCCACACGACAATGCCAGAGAGCTGGAACAGCATTTGCCCTTAATGCTGGCACAGGACTATCCGGACTTTCAAGTGGTAGTTGTTGCGGAGAAGGGAGACAGTGAAACAGAAGATGTGCTCAAGCGCTTTGCTTCTGACAGGCACCTCTACTATACGTATATACCGGAAAGCTCGCGATACATGAGCCGCAAAAAACTCGCCATCTCACTGGGCGTAAAGGCAGCTAAAAGCGAATGGATATTGTTGACAGAGCCCACATGTGCCCCTGTTTCAGACCAGTGGCTATGTAAAATGTCGGCTCACTGCAATGATGACAAAAACCTCGTCATCGGCTACAGCAACTACAATAAAGACACAAGCGCCTACAAAAGATTTGAACAACTGCGCACATCTTTCTACTTATTCAGAAAGGCTTGGGGCAAGAAAGCCTACCGGTGCAATACCCGGAACCTGATGTTCCGCAAAAGCGAGTTCCTGAAAGCTGATGGTTTCCTGGGCAATCTTGAACTTGTCAGAGGCGAATACGACTTTATTGTCAACAAGTTTGCCCGTAAGAACTCCACCACTATGGAGCTCTCGACCGAAGCCCGACTTGTTGAGAACGAGCCATCTGACAAGACATGGACCAACAGTCATCTCTACGACATTGCTTCGCGCAAGCTTCTTAAGCGAGGATTTACCACAAGGCTGCTGGCTTTCACCGACCAGTTGGCCTTGCATCTCAACTATCTTGCCATCCTTGCCGCACTGATTTTTGCTGCCATTACCCACAGATGGGTTCTTGCAGCCGCAGCCGTTCTCTCACTGCTGATAACCTTATTCATGCGGGCTTCTATCGTTCGCAAGGCCATCAGGCCGTTTGAAGAAGGCATATCAGGTATCAAGGCTCTTTACTATGAAGTGACTCACGTGTGGCGCAACTTAGGTTACAGGTATAAATACTGGAGAGCCGACAAGAACGACTTCACCAGTCACAGGCTATAAATTCCAGCACTACAGTCCATGAAGATTCTTCTCTACATACCAAAAGAAATCGACAGTGTCGACATCTATCATGATATGACGGACGGTCTCATTACACACATCGGCCAAAACGCTGAAGTAGTGAAGACCAGTCAGCGCCCGTTTTTTGGTAAATTGAAGAAGAAATCAGATGCCGACAACGCTCCCCTATCCGTCAACGACTTCGACTTAGTCCACGTTTTCGGATGTTGGAACCGCACCGCTTCATCCATTCTGCTCAAAGCGGGCAGGCATGGAGTACCCACGGTATTCTCTCCACTGGGCGGCCTGCAGCCCTGGGTAATCCGCAAACACAAGGCCGACAGAGCCTCCATGTACCGCGCCGTGGCCGCTGCTTCGGCCATACATGTTTGCGGCACGCTCGAACTGACAACCTTCCAGGCTCTGGACTGGAACAAGAAAACTGCCGTTATCAAGAACCCGATACTAACACGAGCAGTCACGATGGAACAGATGGCTGCCGATATGTGTCGCCTATACCAGAAAGTACTCGACAGTAATGTAAACATGCTCATCGACGACGAGGTTGAAGATGCCATCGGTTACCTGCTCCTTGCCGGCCTTGACGGTGAGGCTTTGAGGAACAAGGAACGCAAGAAAAACATCCTTGAGGCTCTGCACTCGCTTACTCCGGCGCAGTGGCGCCTCATCTCCATCTACGCTCACGACGAGCAGATAGCCGACAGAATCAATGCCGGCATCAGTCGCCTGCAGTACGATGCACCACATACTGATGTAGAAGCGCTCGAACGCTTTCCCGTTACATTAAAGCTGAAAGACGGTCCGCTCGAAACAAACAAGCTGCTGGCCAAGAGTCCCTTGCTGCGAACAAAACTCAACGAAGTTGTTACTGAGAAGTACCCTACAGAGCGCCAGCTCTGCATCATGTTTCTCAACATCCGCTCGGAGTTGCACCAGCGCAGTATGCCCATGCGTCACCTGGCAGATATCTACGATAAAATAAAATCCAACAATTATGACGAAGACAAGGTCAAGGACATCCTCAGACAGATGGACATCCTGCCGTTTGCGTCCCGAATTGTCTTTATATTGCACGATGTCATTGGCCTCACGGAGGGTTTCATGCCTTTCGAGGGCAAGGACGACAAGACCACTGACAAAATAAGAACGAACATTACACACTTAAAATGACTGCTTATGGCTACACACTATGACATTGAACAGGACATGAGATACTTGCAGCTACTGGCTAATTCTTTTCCAACCATAGCCGATGCAAGCACCGAAATCATTAACCTGCAGGCCATTATGAACCTACCCAAAGGTACGGAACACTTTCTGGCCGATATACACGGAGAGTACGAAGCTTTCCAGCATGTGCTGAAAAACGCTTCGGGCAACATCAAGCGCAAGGTGGGCGAGCTCTTTGGAAATACGTTGCGCGAAGCCGAGAAACGCGAACTCTGCACGCTGATTTACTACCCTGAACAGAAACTCGAACTGGTCAAGGCCACCGAGAGCGACCTCAACGACTGGTACCACATCACCATTCACCAGCTGGTGGCCATTTGCCGCGACGTGTCGAGCAAGTACACCCGGTCCAAAGTGCGCAAGTCGCTGCCCGCGGAATTCTCATACATCATTCAGGAACTGCTCCACGAGCGCACGGAAGATACCAACAAGACGGCCTACGTAAACGTTATCATTGACACCATCATCTCCATTGGCCGGGCCGACGATTTCATCGTGGCCATTGCCAACGTCATCCAGCGGCTTGCCATTGACCAATTGCACATCCTGGGAGATATCTACGACCGTGGCCCCGGTGCCCACATCATCATGGACACCATGGCCAACTACCACAGCTGGGACATACAGTGGGGCAACCACGACATGCTATGGATGGGAGCCTGCGCCGGCAACGATGCCTGTATATGCAACGTCATCCGCCTGTCGCTGCGTTATGCTAACCTGGCTACGCTCGAAGAGGGCTACGGTATCAACCTGGTGCCGCTGGCAACATTTGCCATGGAGTGCTACGGCGACGATCCCTGCGAGGAATTCCAGCCTCACATGACCGGCGGAGCAGCACAGATGGACGACAAAACCAAACGACTCACGGCCCAAATGCACAAAGCCATAGCTGTAATCCAATTCAAAGAGGAGGCTAAAATCTACGAACGCCATCCAGAATGGGGCATGCAGGACCGCGAACTCTTCAAGAACGTGGACTTTGAGCATGGCACCATCACGCTGGACGGCAAGGAATACCAAATGAGGAGCAACAACTTTCCCACCATCAACCCCAAACATCCCAACGAGCTAACATTCGAGGAGAAGACTCTTATGGGCAAGTTGCACCACTCATTTATGATAAGCGAGAAGCTGCACAAGCACATGCGGCTCATGCTGCGGCACGGTTGCATGTACGCCGTGTACAACAACAACCTGCTCTTCCATGCTTCCGTACCACTGAACGACGACGGAAGTCTGAGAGAAGTGGAAATATATCCCGGCCACAGCTACAGCGGGCAGAAGCTCATGCACCACACCGGCATGATGATTCGTACCGCCTTCCAGTCCGACTCCGAGGATGCAGAGAAGCAGTATGCCATCGACTACTTTCTCTACCTGTGGTGCGGGCCCAACAGTCCGCTCTTCGACAAATCGAAGATGGCCACCTTCGAGCGTTATTTCATTGCCGACAAATCCACCTGGCACGAGGAAAAAGGCAACTACTTCAAGCTGCGCGACAATGCAGAAGTGGTTGACCGCATTCTCAACTCCTTCCATGTTACAGGGCCCAACCGGCACATCATCAACGGCCACGTACCCGTCCACGTGGCCAACGGCGAAAATCCCATCAAGGCCGGCGGCAAGCTCATGGTGATAGACGGCGGCTTTTCGCAAGCCTACCACAAGGAAACAGGCATAGCCGGCTATACCTTGGTGTACCACAGTAGGGGGCTGCAGCTCGTACAGCACGAACCATTTACCAGTGCGGCAGATGCCATCCAGCGCGGCACCGACATCAAGAGTACCACACAAATAGTAGAACTGTCGGCTCATCGCATGTTGGTAGCCGATACTGACAAAGGTCAGGAGCTGCGCCAACAGATAGACGACCTGCAGGAACTTCTCTACGCCTACCGCCACGGATTTATAAAGGAACAGGAACGGAAGAAATAA
>LAHS01007564.1_pt1 | contig 16409 bp, 12 predicted proteins | sample 329651 | NCBI WGS metagenome assembly LAHS01 (sample SAMN03275699, study PRJNA271635) | activated sludge metagenome | isolation source: sample C-1 Sludge from hydrolytic chamber (first chamber) of Anaerobic... | reverse complement strand
CCCGCGCTCCCGGGGCACCGCGCATTCCGTTAGCGCTGCGCGGCGCGTATCCCTCGGATGAAGGTCTTCCTCCGCGCGCAGAACGGCCTTTGCCGGCGTTGTTTCCGTATGACGGACGACCGTTGTTTTCTGAACCGCCGCGATCACCGTAAGAAGCACGTCCTCTGCCAGCGCTTTCGCCGTAAGATGAACGTCCGTGTTTGCTTGCTTCGCGTTCTGCCGCAGCACGCTCGTTGCTCGATCTGAATTCCTCAATCTGTTCCGGATTGTAGAATCCGTCTTTCCAATTGAAGCGCGATGTTTCGGGCAGCGTTTGTTTCTTAACAAGAACAGTCGATATTTTCTTAAGGTCAGCCTTTGTTACTTTTGTCTTTGAATAGTCGATAAGCACGCGGTGGAAACCTTCGTGATCGAGAAGCTCCACTTTGTCGAGAATGGAGAACGGCTGCTCAGGCATAACGAATGAACCGTCGGGAGTCGAATTGACTTTGAACTCCATTCCTTCCTTGTCGCTGAAATAAGTAAAGTCGTATGACTTTGGCAATTTGAATCTCATGCGGAACAATGTCGGATACGCAAACACCGTAATCATCACGCGCGCGCGGACAGACTGATCGAAGGTATCTTCAAGGTTGTTCTGCGAATTCTCAAGCGGCGTAATAAAAGCACCGATGTTCTGATTCTCAAGCCACGACACAGCCCAGCGGTTTAATGTATACAGATACGGACCACCAATGATATGCGGCACTTCTATGTGGCGCGGCTTATGATTAAACTGAGCAGCTTCTTTGTTCGCCGCATCCTGTTCTGCCGCAGCATTCTGCGCGAGCATTTTTATCATAGTGATGTGGGCAGTATTGTTTGCAACGAATGTTGTAAATCCTTCCGCATACAGTTTTTTTATCGTATCAAAAAGTTCGTCCTCTGTTGCTGCCGGACAGTACGGATCGAGAGAAATAATAATCTGCTTCTTTGAGAACGGCAAAGCAATTTTCTTAACAAGAAGATCCGGCTTTGTCTCATTATTAAGCTCAAGAATCGCACGGACAGGATGCTGCGCCTGCACGACAAAAAGGTCGGACACTGTAGATACCTGCACGTACAATCCTTCCGGAAAATACGAAAGCTCGTCTTTTGCAACAGGCGTTACATCGAGCACCGGAAGTTTTTCTGCGCCGGGCTGGCTTCTGAATTTACCAATGTCGTTCGGAAGAACACGGTTGTACCGCTTCGACATCGACTTCGTCTGAAGAAGATACACAGGATCCCCGCGGGAAAAACCGAGAGGTATGTCGACCCATCTATTTCCTTTTTCATCAGTCTGCACGGTGCGGACTTTATGGCTTATGCGGCCGGTGTCATCTTTGCGGTGCAGGCGGATTGAGTCGCCAGGATCAGGATCGTATGAGCCGCCTTTAATGCATGCCATGACAACCTGATAGTCTTCCGGCGCTGCGTCAGGCGCTGCATTTTCTTTTGCAGCTTTCTTTGTTTCTTCATCAGCCGCGCGGATGCCTTCAATCTCACCGAGATAAATTCCCGTGCCGCCCGCCTGATTCGGATTCAGTATTTCTTCACCGGCGTTGTTCACGCCATCTTCATTTGTCTTGTAATTGTACCAGTATGTTGTCTTGCTTCTCGCAAAGTCTGTTGAAAGCATTCGCTTTGCTTCTGCAATTGAGCCTTTTTTGTCTTCCTGCCAGTGATCCATAAGATAGCGGTATGCAGAGACAACTGCACCGACATACTCAGCGCTTTTCATGCGCCCTTCAATTTTAAATGAATCAACACCAGCTGTAATAAGATCAGGAATGTGATCGATGAGCTGCAGATCTGACGGAGAGAAATAGTATCCCTGCTCTTCACCGCCACTCACTTCAGCTGTGTAGAAACGGCGGCACGCCTGTGTGCACATGCCGCGGTTCGCAGATTTTCCGCCGAGGAAACTCGAGAAAAGACACAGACCGCTTTCGCTTACACAGAGAGCGCCGTGCACAAAAATTTCAAGCTGCGCATTCGTCTCTGATTTTATCTTTTTGATTTCTTCCAGACCAAGTTCACGGGCAAGCACGACGCGCTTTACGCCGCTCTTGCTTAATAAGTTTACGCCCGCTGTGCTTTCAACATTCATCTGAGTTGATGCATGAAGCTCAAGGTGCGGGAAGAATTCCTGACACATGCGTATGATGCCGAAGTCCTGAACGATGAGACCGTCCGGACCGATTCTGTCCAAGTAAGCGAGGAAGCGGTACAAGCGTTCAGTTTCGCGCTCCTCACTCACTGTATTTACCGTCACATAAATCTTTTTTCCCTGACGATGGAGCGACTGCACGGCCGCTTCAAACTGATTCCACGCAAAGTTTGTGGAGCGGAGCCGTGCGTTAAAACTTTTGAGACCAAGATAGACTGCGTCTGCGCCTTCGCCGATTGCAGCGTCCAATGCTTCAATATTGCCTGCCGGCGCTAATAATTCTGCCATGCGGCTACTATAGCATGTTTCGGCGCCTTGTGGCTAGCAAACGCAGAAAATTGACTTCAGCGTCACTTCAATTCTTTTACTGGCCCTCACCCGCACTGTACAGCGACGTGCTGTTCACATAACCGGGTGAAGAGCACCCCGATGCAACGACAGCCCAGTCAGAAGCAGAAGAGACAACTGACGAGCCCGCGTCTTCAGCCGCAATGAGTGACGCAAGATTTGTGCGGCAGAGCGTGCGCGATGATGTAACATTATCACTTACAACAGCATCAGACGGCAGGGCGCTGCCCTTCCACACACCGGAAGCGAATGATTTTTCCGCAGCAGCGGCAAGCGATTTTGATGACCACGCTGTTTTTCCGCTCACGCTGTACAGCACCGCATCGAGTACAGTTGAATCACCTGCAGTATTTTCGAGCAGAATAACGTCAGTCTTCGCAATGCGCGCGGAAGTGTTTTCAAGCCACAGGTCGCGTGCGGACGGCTGTACGGCGACAAGCGCTTTTGCCGCTTTTGTTCCTGTCGCCGTTGTCGTGGGAACAGAGTCCGGAGTGTCGGCAAGTGTTAAGTCGCTTCCTGTTTCGTTCGCCCACTTCTGACCTTCTACGGTACGGTAATGAACAGTAATATACTCGCCTGTCTTCACTTCCATAATCGGGAAGGAATATTTTTCGTCATCACCATCGGCACCGCTTACAATCTCCAGTCCTGCCGTGTTTCCTCCTTTTAGCACATACAGTTCAACAAATTCAGGTTTTGTCGCCGTATGCTCGCTCCTCACTTCATTCAGCACCATGCGCGCCGGGTGGTCGTTAAAACCTGTGAACGGCAGGCTGAACGTAAGCGTGTTTCCGTCCTTGTCCTGCATCGTGCCCGAAAGCTCATAAGAAACACCGATGTCTGTTGCCGATGCAAGCGCAAGCGTCACACCTGTTCCAGCATCATCATACGACGCAGTAACAGCAATCGTGTTGCCGGACTTTGCATCCCCCTCAGAATCACCTGCGGACGAAGCGCTGCTTGATGTCGTACTGTCCGGTAAAACACTGCTCGATGCAGTGCCACCGCTTTGCGCAGCTGCTGCGTTAGATACTGATGCGCTTGTCACTGTAACAGGCTCTGTACACACGAGCTTGAGTTCGGAAGGACCGCACGCTTTGAACGACTGAATCTGCGGTGACTCATAATCACCAGAAAGAAGCTCAATGCCTTCTTCATTCATTCTGCACGACACCGGTGCAATTGCAAAAAGAACAGCAGCAGAAATGATTCCGGCTGCAGCCGCATACCTGACAGTTGATTTCAGAACAGTGCGGGTGCATACACTGCGGAACTTATCTGTCATCATTTTTTTGATTTTATTAACCATGAATAAAACCTCCGTATATGTATTTGCACCGCTGTTTCATTTTGCGCTGTTTTTCATGAAAAAAAATGATACTATGTTGCTATGAAGTACGAAATTCACAATCTTGAACTGTATGAGCCGCTTTTGTGCGGAATAAAAGATGATAACGGCAACGGACGTCTTGTTATGTGCACGTCGCGCATCACTAAAAAAAACATGGATCCGAAGCCCGAAGATTTTATTGCAACTGATAAAACTGAGTCCGACACAATTCCGTCTGGAACATATTTTTTTGTCCAGGGATTTATTGCAGCTCCGCATGAACCGATTTCATCATCAGGAAAACTCGCTCAAGAAATAACAGATGCTGCGCAGTCACTCTGGCTTGAATTTGTATGGCAGGAAAAAGAGCCTGAAGGAACTGCTGTCTATCTAAGAATTTTGCATGAAGACATAAAAAAATCGGCCGGAGCTGTCTTTCAACTGTTCCGGCCGATATCCAAAAGGAGAACTAAGAAATGAAGAGGTTTGTATGAATACGACTATCTGTAAACTACAGACGAATCGTTTCTACCATGTATCTGACTGATGTTCCTGATTTGTCCTCAAGAGTTTTCTCGACGACGAACACCAGATTGCGGTTATCAGCACCTGAGAAAATGCGGCTGATAGCATATCCTGTAACTCCGCTGCGCTTCACATCAGGCGAACCAACGATGTTTCTGCTCAGCACTTTTCCGTCGGCAGTCTGTTTTTCAAGAGAGATGAAAAATGAGGAGCGGCATGATGCGCCTTTTCCTTCGTAATCGGAAACAAGCGTAATATGATAAAAGACCGGCTGCTCAACAGTCGAGCCTTCAAAATCCTGGAAAGTAATTTCACGCGCACCTGCCGTGCCTTCCTCGCGCATGTAAAGCAGGTTGTCTGCAGAAACAGGCTTGCATTCGAATTTATTGATGATCCATGATCCGCGTTTTGCAAGCTCGTCAAATACAGCTTTGCCGCTCTTTGATGATGTGGCTGCAGACGGAGCTGTCTTGAACACAGCGTTCGGAACAAAATCATTTTTTTCAATATCAACAGCATATAATTCAGCATATGCCTGGAACGATTTATCTGTCTTGCCGTATTCACCAAAAACGTATGTTTTTCCGTCTTTAGAAATTCCAACATCGACAAAAGCTGCGGCATCTCCAGCAAAAGCACAAAGTCCTGCTGCAAGCATCACGATTCCGCATATAAGCTGCTTTTTCATAGTTCCTCCCAAGAAACCATGTCTGTACCCACAGTACAAACGATATTTACTTCTCTTTTATTTTCGACGCTATTTAACCAAGTCTTTACATCTTTTTCTGTTCCGTATATGATTTTATCATGACTTTGAAAGTACGCAACCGGCTTCTTTTGGTTTTTCTCGCGAGCACACTTGCATGTATTGCGGTTGCCGTCGCACTTCTGATTGTTGCCTCAATCCAAAAAGCCATTATTCCGCCGCCTGTTCTCCGCGTACCGCCGCTTCTCGACACAATTCCATTCGCACCGTACAGTTTTACTGCCGAAATGATTTCTACTCTGGTGCTTGTTCTGTACGTACCGATTGTCACCGTTCTTCTTCTTGCCAATTTTGAAAAAACTCAGTCAACAGAAGTAATCTTTTTTACCGGATTTCTTATCGCCTGTCTCTGCGAAGGATTCAGACTTATTACTCCGGTATTCGGTCTCTGGAAAACATTTTCCACGCTTCTTATTTTTACAGGACGCATTGTCTGCATGGGGCGTATTCTTGCTCCGCTAAGCTTTCTTTTTGCAGCAATTATGAACGACAATGACCAGCGTCAGAATGTTGAGCGCAACATTACGATTATGTATGCAGTCTGCATCGTCTTTGCTGTCGTCATTCCGCTCGATACCGCAAGAATCAGCTCGACATGCGCTGTCTGCTGGGGTTTTCCAAAACTTTTTCTTACAATCCGCGGCGTGATTATTGCGACGGCATTCGTCTCATTCATCATCGCTTCGTTTAAACACGAAAATCCTGATCTGCGAAAAATCGCTTACTATTATCTGATTGTTATTCTCGGATATGCGCTGCTTGTGAGTTCCGACAACTATCTGTTCCTGATTTCAGGGAGCGTTCTTCTTTTCTACGGAACAATTCAGCTTCTTGTTACGCTTCACAGCATGTATCTGTGGCGGTAAAATTATTAATTTTTTATATTAAAGAAGAATCTGCGCAATGCCGCCGAGTAAAATAGGTATAAGCAGATTGTCAAAATCTTTTAACGGAAGCACTTCAACAGCCATGCCCACTGCGGCAATAATCAGCGAAACGCGAGTGTCGCGGCACACACACCATGTTGAGCAGAATATCGCAGAAAAGCAAGTCAGACTTCCGGCAACAGTTTTTCCATTTGTAAGCGGCACAAATATGCGCCCGAACATTTTTCCGCCAAGGCTCGCAAGACCGTCGCCGAACGCCAGGGCAAGTATTCCGATTTCTGCAGCGCGCTCATTCCACAGCAACGCGCATATTATTATTCCTGTTACGAGCGTAACCGGACCAAGCACAAAATGATTCTCGTCGCGCTTTCTCGCAGCTGCAGCAGTTATCGTCGAAATAACAGGGACAGGATGTCCTTTCATTCTCAGAATCTCTGCCGCTGAATAAAAAATGACTGCAGCAAAAAGCGCAATCAATACGGGAACTTTTTGATAATGAAGGAAGAGCGGAACAAACGCGGTGCACAAGTGAATTGACTTGCGGAATATTTCCTTCCACAAAACAATCAGCTGCTGCTTAAAGGTAATGCCGGCACGCGCGCAAGACATCTTCATTGGGTCAACTCTTTTTCACCGGAAAGCGTGCGCGGTATTTCTGTATAAATCGCCGGCTCGTAATCCGCATACGGATGAGTAATGTACTTCGAGTTTTGAGAAGCAAGGTTGCTTCCTTCCATTCGAACCATTGATTTTGGATCACGCGTAATCGCATCCCACGCGCGTATTGAATCAGAAAGACGGACAATTGCCTCCGCATTCATGCCGCTGTTTCCCGTCTGACGCGCAAGACGGAACAGTGTGACGCCAAGATTGTTTGCTGCCTTTACATACATCTCGAGCAGTTCATAGTCCTTTGCGCGCTTTTCCGGAATGAGCATCGTCCGTCTGTTTTTGTCCATATCGAGACGAGTCATCAAATCTTCATAATATCCCTGCGCTGCAAAGTTGTCGCCGCGAAGAGAAAGCACATTGGCTATAGAAAGAAGAAGATTGGTATCCTTTGATTTTAATTCTGACGCTTTTATGAATGAGCCAAGCGCATTCTCATAGTCTCCCTGATTGTAGTAAATTGCGCCCACACGGTAGCGGAGAGACGGGGTATCATTCTTTGTGTTGATTGCTGTAGTGTAGTTGCGGAGCGCATTTTCGTTGTCGCCGCTTATAAAGTAATCGATGTCACCCATGTCTGCATACAGCTTTCCGGTGTCTTCGTCACCTTCGAATCCAACTTCACTCTGCTGTTTTTCAAACAGGTCGATTCCTTTTGTAAACGATGCCTGAGCTTTGAGATATTCACGCTCGCTTGTATACTCTTCGCCGAGCAAGCGGGTTGCATTTATTTCGCGGTACGTGTTCTTGCGTGTGTGAATCGGAGCATTATCAAACAGTTTGATTGCAGCTTCAAGTTCATACCGTGCCGTAGAATTAATATTCGTATGAAGGAAATAACGCGCGATGTTGTAATGTCCCACAGGATTTGCAGGCGCATACTTTACTCCGCGCTCAAGCATTTCGCGTTCATCTTCTATAGAAGAGCGCAGATACTCATCGGCAGGACTCAGCCTTCCGTACAATTTTTCGAGCAGATAACCGCTCAGCTCAATCCAGTCATCGCCGCTCAGCGATTTCTTATTCGGATAGAAACGGTTCTTAAGCTCAAGCACATTGCGCAGTTTGTCTGTGCGGATAAAATAGCGCATCATACGCGACATATAGAGATCTGTCTGACCGTACAGCTGTATAAGCGTTGAATACTGCTCGCGGGCTGCATCATACTTTGACGGATCAACATCAGCCCACTCTAGAAATACATCGCCGAGAAGAAGTATACCGTCTTTGTCATTTATATGATGGTCGAGCACATCCCTGCGCACGACTTCTTCTGCCTTAGAATAATTCGCAAGGTCATACAATTCCATGCTTGCATAGTCGAGTCCGGCCTGTTTGTCAAAATTGAACACACCGAGAATATTGCGGTACATTTGTTCCGCACGCTCATACTGTTTATGAGCACGATATCCTTCTGCATACTTAAAAAACCATTTTTTTACCGGTTTTGTTTTAGCTGCTTCAATGAACTTGAGCTCAGACTGAGGATACTCATTCTTTTCGAGCAACGTATATCCCTGATGATACAGAGAACTTGCTTTAAGCGGGCGGTAGATAAAATAGCTGCCGAACACAAACAAGCAATATGCAATTCCACTCAACACAACTGCTGCAATTGCACCAGGAAGAAGTCTGTTCTTGAGCTGATATTCAAAAGAACCTTTGTATGCCTCGTACTGTGCTACAGAACGCCGCTCATAATCACGCGGCACATTGATCGAGATGTCGAGCATCTTCTCAAGCTGCGAGGCAACCTGACGCGCTGGAGTTTTCTTAACAACTTTTTCTATAATTTCAAAAACTGCGTCATCAGTGAATTCATTTTTTACAATTAAGTCTTCAATCGCAACACGAAGATTGAGCGGATATGCAGCTAGATTCTTCTTAAACTGCGTATACTCATCGGGAGTAAGCGTGTTCTTTGGCTTTCCGGTTTTTGCTTTTGAAAAATCAGGCGTGCCGAGATTAAGAGGCTTTCCTTTTTTATCCACAGCAGGCGTCGTTGTATCGCTGAATCCTGGAATCTCAAAACTATTGTCAAAAGCGCCAGGCGTTGTATCAAGCTTAAAGTCGTCTCCCGAAGAAGGAGCACTCGTCACCGGGAATTCTTCACCGCCAGCGGAAGTCTCCGCGCCGGCAGCAGGAGTCTCTGCAGAAAAGTCAACGCCATCCATTGCAGACGTATCAAACACTTCCGGCGGAACGTCCTGCGCGGCATCAGGAACTGCAGCCTTTTCGCCGGCATTTTCCTCCGGAGGCATATCAAGCATTGATGTATCAAACGTATTTGCGTCAGACTCTGTAGTTCCTGCAGAAGGATTTGCAGCGGCTGTATCCGCAGGCTGCTCACTTACACTGCTCTTTTCAGCTGTATCCGCGGGCTGTGTACTCGCGAGGTTGTCTTCTGCAGCAGCGCCGTTTTGATCCGATGCGGTGTCACTTTTTTCTGCAGCGGCATCATTTTCCGAAACAGATTCCGGGATCGGCTCCATGCTAAAGTCATCAGAACCAGCAGAAGCTTCTTCATTCTTGATTCCGCTGTCACCTGTTTGTGCATCAGTTTTTTCATTCTGTGCTTCTGCGTCCCCTGACGATTCAGAAGTGCCAGTATCAGTCTCATGTTCCGCTTCACTTACCGGCTCAGCATCCTCAGCGGACTGCGCAGCGCCTGCGTCAGTCTCTGCGACTTCGTCAGGAAGTCCTTCGTTCATGTCTATGGCAGCGCCGTCATATGCAAATTCATCAGCTTGTTTGGGAGCCTTTGCTGTTTTAGGAGTCTCAGGTGTTTTAGGAGTCTCAGGTGTTTTTGGTGCTGACGGCGCCTCGGGTGCTTTTTTCTCTTCTGTTTCTCCAAGCAATTCAGAAATATCAGGAAGATCATCGGCTTTCGGCTCTGCTTCTTCTTCAGACTCAGGCTCCGGCGGCGCCGATGGTTTTAAAAGCGCGCTGAGATCCAAATCTTCAAGAGGAGTCTCCGCAGGCTTAGCTGGCTCTGCGGGCTCACTGGCTGGCGGAGTCATAAAATCAGAGAGATCGGGAATATCACTTCCGGAAGAAACTTTCGGATTAAGAATAGAATCAAGATCAGGAATATCGGATTTTACAGGTTCTGAGCCAGCGGATGATTCTGCGGGAGTTGCTGGCGCTGCTGCGCTTTTAGCATCAGGAACAGGAGAAGCAGCTTGCTGCTCAGGCATACCTAAAACAAAGTCATCCGAATCATCTGCTTCGGAAATACCCTGAGGGAGCGGAACTGTCGCCGGTTTTTCACCGCGCTGTGCTCGAATTTTTACTTCGTCACCGAGATCTTTTACATCTTTGCTGAATTTTTTCAGCTGATTTAATCCAGGCATTGCCTTTTATTCTACTCCACATCAAAAGATATCACAAGATAACGGCAAGTGAGAAAGACACTTTTCCCGTCATTATCATTTCGGCATCTTGGACTTCTGCCTTTAGTAAGAAGAATAATAATCGCATTTTACGTTCTCAATGCTCAACTTTCGCCCAAAAGTGCCGATAGTTTACGAAGTATGAAAAACTTTTTGTGCATAGCTGTCTGCCTGTTGTTTATCGGAACAGGATTCGCCGCGGCAAAAGATATGCCGCCGGAACCAGACACGTATGATTACGACAGCCTTGTTGAATCTCTCAAAGGTGTGTCCGCTCCGTTTGTCAGCGGAGATTTCATCGTTTTTACCGCGCGGAATACAGCGCGTTTTGTAGGCATTGCATTTGACTTTGAAAACTTTAAAGTGATTCATCCGTTCAAACTTCATAAGCTGATTGACGGTGACGGCAAGACTACAGGCTCATGGTTTTTCTACCTGCTCGACCGCCCCAAAAACACGCACAGCATCTCATACAGGCTCGTTATAGACGGACTGTGGACAATCGATCCGGAAAACACTGACTCATATTACGATATACCGAACGGAATAGAACTCTCACGTCTCAACATCAATGTTGTCGATCCGCCGGTTACAGAAAAAAGATCAGACGGACTTACGCACTTTGTATGCAACGCGCCCACAGGATTAAAAATAAGACTCGGCGGGACATTTACAAACTGGGATTCATGGATTTACGAAATGACTGAAGTCGCGCCGGGATTATATGAACTTGCAATTCCGCTTCCCGAAGGAAAATATTTCTACAACTATTACCGCGGAATGACACCGTTCCTCGACGACACAAATCCGATGAAAGGATATACGCTCGACGGCAGAACAGCGTCATGCATAGTCATAAAATAAACCGCGTTCTGCACGTCTCTATTGTTATCTAGGCATTCCGGGGAAGCCGCCTGTTCCCTGCATAGCGCCCATCTGAGCCATAAGCTTCTGCTGCATACCTTTGTTGCGGCTCAGTTTTTTCATCGTGAGTTTTGTCTTCTCAAACTGCTTCAACAATTTATTCACATCGGCAACACTAGTGCCGCTTCCTTTCGCAATTCTCTTTCTTCTGCTCGGGCCGATTATCAGATAGTTTGCGCGTTCCTTTTTCGTCATCGCCTGAATGATTGCTTCCTGATGTTTCATGCCGCTCATGTCGAGCTTGCTCTCATCAATCTGACCGGCAATTCCCGGAATCATATCCATGATTGACTGCATGCTTCCCATCTTCTTTACGTTCTGGAACTGTTCGAGCATATCGTCGAGCGTAAACTCGTTGCGGGCCATCTTTTCTTCCATCTTTTTGGCCTGCTCAACATCAACAGTCTGCTGCGCTTTTTCAACGAGAGAAACAATATCGCCCATGCCGAGAATACGGCTTGCAATGCGGTCAGGATGGAACTGCTCGAAGTCATCAGTTTTTTCACCGGTGCCGATAAAGAGGATCGGTTTTCCAGTAATTGTCTTGAGAGAAAGAGCCGCGCCACCGCGTGCATCGGAATCAAATTTTGTGAGGATAACGCCGGTAAGACCAAGCTGCTCGTCAAACGATTTCGCAATATCAACTGCGTTCTGACCTGTCATTGCATCGGCAACGAGAATAGTCTCGACAGGGTCAACAGCTTTCTTAACGTTGACGAGTTCTTTCATCATGTCTTCATCAATCTGAAGACGTCCGGCTGTATCAACGATGATTGTGTCCATGCCGTTTTTCTTTGCATACACGACGGCATTCTTTGCAACTTTTACCGCGTCTTTTTCGCCGGGCTCTTTATAAACAGGCACGCCGATTTTTTCGCCAAGAGCAGAAAGCTGCTCAACGGCTGCCGGGCGGACAAGGTCACAGGCGACGAGAAGCGACTTGCGCCCTTCCTTTGCAAGTCTGGCTGCAAGTTTATGAGCGGCAGTCGTTTTACCGGCGCCCTGAAGTCCAAGCAGAAGAATAACAGACTGTGTATCGGGGCCTTTGAGCTGCAGGTCGACTTTTTCATCTCCAAGCAGTTTTACGATTCTGTCGTAAATAATTTTTACAAACTGCTGGCCCGGATCAACGGCGCGAAGAACTTTTTCACCTTTTGCTTCTTCAACAGTAGCGTTCACAAAACGGCGCACAACGTGAATGTTCACATCTGCTTCAAGAAGCGCCATCTTAATCTGATCTACTGTTTCTTCAATGTTCTTTTCGTTAATTGTCGATTTGCCGCTTACAGTGCGGACAATGTCGCCGAATGTCTGGGTCAATTTTTCAAGCATATCACTACCTGTTTTCAGTTAATTTTTCCCTGCATCAAAAGTTCATGCAGGAAGTCCATCGGTTTTATTTCCTTATTAAGAATGCGGTAAAGGCCGTCGCAGATAAGAAGCTTCAGGTTGTACTTCTGCGCAATCTCGTGTACATACTTGCAGGCAATTGCGCCTTCAGGAAGATAACCGACTTCAGCAACGCGCGCAATCAGATCATCAAGATTCTTGAAGCGTGAAAGCATATCTGTCTTAATAATATCCTGACCGAAGCGGCGGTTGCGTCCGTATTTAGAACGGCACGTAACATCAAGGTCACCGACTCCTGCAATCGACGTAAATGTTTCCGCATGAGTTGCGCCCATTGCAAAGCCGAGCGTCTGAATTTCATTAAGGCCTGCAGCAAGAAGGAGCGACTCAGAGTTGTCGCCGAAAATATCAGAGTGTTCTGCGACGGCATCAAGCGAGCCGTATACGACAGCAATCACGTTCTTTGCCGCAGCGCATATCTGTACACCGATAACATCGAAGCTTGAATACGCCATGAGTCCCGGCACACGAAGCAGCTCGCGGACTTTGATTGAATTTTTCGGATTTTCGCTCGCCGCAATAAGACCGGTGAGTTTGCCCATCGCAACTTCCTCTGCATGGCTCGGTCCTGCAATGTAGACAAGACTGTGTTTATACACATCAGGAAGCTCATCCTCAAGAGTCTCAAGCACAAGGCGCGGACCTTTGTCTGAGGGAACAAATCCCTTTGTAAGAACACCAATACAGGTGGATCCGTCTGCAATGGACGGAAGATGAGTGAGCTGTGAAGCAGTCTTTGCAAGATACAAAGACGGGCTTGCAAGAATCAGGAATTCTTTTCCTGATGCGACTTCCTCAACATTTGTTGAAGCAGTCAAATTGTTAGAAAGCGGATATCCGGGAAGATAGCGCTTGTTCTCATGTTCATTATTAATAGCGTCGACGACATCCTGCTCGCGTGCCCAAATCTGCACGTGATGACCGCCGCGGGCAAGAGCGGTCGCAAGACCTGTTCCCCATGCACCGGCACCGATTACACCGACATTCTTAGGTTCCATACAATAAGCCTCCGCGTACGCGTTTTATCTGCTCAGGTTAATACCAGAGCGCAGCTTCATCTTTCCAGTCAATAATCTCTTCCGGTTTAAAAAACAGACCTATCTCGCGTTCTGCGCTCGCATCGCTGTCCGATGCGTGAATCACATTGTGATTCGTATGAGAGCAGAAGTCACCACGGATTGTGCCGGGCGCAGCGTCAGACGGTTTTGTTGCACCGACAACTTTGCGCACAAGCTCAACGCAGTCATCACCCTGCCACACCATTGCGACAACAGGACCGCTCGTAATATACGAAACGAGATCATCGTAAAAAGACTTTCCCTTATGTTCCGCATAATGCTTTGCAGCAAGTTCCGGAGTAATCTGCATCATTTTAAGACCAACAAGTTTGAGTCCCTTATTTTCCAGGCGGGAAATCACCTGACCAACAAGCCGGCGATTTAAAACACCGGGCTTGCACATAGCAAAACAACGTGTATACATAGTTCCATTATACTGAAGAGAGCAGTAATTTACAACGGCGCTCTGTAGCGCAATTCTCCGCGATTCGCTACACTTCAGATATGGAAAAAACGGCGCTTATTCTCGAGGGCGGAGGCATGCGCGGCCTGTTTACCGCCGGTGTCACCGATGCCATTATTGAAAAAAAACTTCATTTTGACGCTGTCTACGGCGTCAGCGCAGGCTCATGCCATGCGATATCATGCCTTGCCGTACAAAAAGACAGGGCGCGAAGAGTTAATGTTGACTACTGCACGCGCGGTGATTACTTTGGCTGGAAGTGCATTTTCCGCAACAAAAGTCTTTTCGGCTGGCACCTCATATTCGACCTTATTCCGAACACACTCGATCCGGTTGATTTTGACACATTCTTCCGCGTCTGCAATCCGTCTGATCCGCTGTCAACGCAATTCACAATCGGCGTTACAAATGCGCACACCGGAGAAGCAGAATATCTTCATCCAAAAACAAAAGAAGAACTGCTCCTCTTTTCAAAAGCATCGTGCTCGCTTCCCTTTATCTGCAGTCCGATAGTAATAAACGGCACACCCTACTTCGACGGCGGCATAGCAGACTCTATTCCTGTACGCAAAGCACTAGAAGACGGCTGCACAAAGCTTGTAATCGTACTCACACAAAGCAAAGGATTCCGCAAGCAGCCGCTCGCCCATCCCGGATTAGCAAAAGCCGTTTATCACAAATATCCGCTTTTTGTAAAAGCCATGATTAACCGGTATGAAAACTACAATGAGTCGCTTGGAATTGTTAAGATGCTCGAAGACAGAAAACAGGCAATAGTAATCCGCCCGCCAAAAGAAGTGAATGTGACAAGGCTTGAGCGCGATCCCGAAAAGCTGAACGTTCTCTGCCGCGCCGGTTATGAGCTGGGGATGCAGCAGCTCTAACTGCTTGCACAGCCTGCAGTGTCCTGCTTACGAAGCTTGTCTTCAACTGCCTGCGGTGTTCTGCTTACGAAGCTTGTCTTCCACCGCGTGTATGCTGCTCTCCGGCGTACTTGCGCCTGCAGTCAGACCGACCTTCTTAAGATGATAAAACTCTTCGGGAATTTCATCCGGTGTTTCGATAAGCGCCGCATGCGCGCACAGTTTTTTCGCTGTTACAAAAAGTCTGTTCGTGTTCGCGCTGTTACGTCCGCCGATAACGATAACACCGTCAACCTGCGTGCACAGTTTTGCAAGTGCTTCCTGACGCTGGCGTGTCGCCGGACAAATTGTATTGAATATTTCGATTGAAGGAATTTTTTTCTTAAGTATTTCCGCTATTGCAGCAAACTCCTCCGGACTGAATGTTGTCTGGCTCAGGAGCACAGCATGTAAAGGCACGACGTCATGTGAATCATTTTTATCATTCTTCTGCCATTCATCTTTCTTATCGAATATTTTTTCCGCGTCAATTCTATTCTGTACGAGTATGAATGTGCCGCCGCTGCGAGAAGCTGCAAGCGCTTCTTCCGCATAGCCTGCAATGCCGGTAACTTCACCGTGATTTTTATCGCCTGCCAGAATAACAGTATATCCGCGGGAAGCATAATCGGCGGCGCGCTGCTGGCTCACTGTCACACGAGGGCATGTTGCGTTCACAACAGCACAACCTTTATTTTCAAGAGCGCGCTCAACTTCCGGCGGAACACCATGCGCGCGTATCAGAACAGTGTCGCGCGGAGTCAGTACAGAAAGAGAATCTGATGATAAAACAGCGAGACCTCTGTCAGCAAGAGATTTTAGCGCCACAGGATTGTGAATAAGAGGTCCGAGCGTAAAAACACGGCCGTCGTGAGCATCATCAAGCGCCTTCTCCGCCGCATCAACTGCCTTCTGAACGCCCGTACAAAATCCGAGAACATTCGCACGAATGATTTCCATAGTGAAAGCATGATAAACGAATTTGTAATGAGCGACAATACGCATGGTAAAAAATGGCACGATTAAATTGCGGAGCAATTTAGAGTAATAACAACTTGAAGCGTGAACTTCAGTCAGCGAATGTGCATCCGCGGGCATCAAGGTTTGCACCTTGAATGGCACAAGGGGCGACTGCCCCTTGACCCGAATCTGAGAGGAAGGAATCCCCCTGCTTTCGAAGCGAGGGTTCCTTCCTCTCAGGCTCTCCAACTTCCCGGCACGACCAGGGCACATCCCTGGATCCTGCCGTGTGTTTTCTACAGACAGATGCTTCCGCTGCGATGCATCTGCGGTTGTTCTTCGCAGTCTGCATCCTGACTGTCTTTGTTAATATTTAAAACAGAAAAACAGCTTTTGTTAGTTAAATCAGATTATTAGTTGATGCGAACACAAAATCACAGAGTCCAGAGATGTGCTCTGGTCGTGCCGCGTGGAGAGAGAGGCTTGGGGAGAGAGGAGAGCTCGCTTCGAAGTAGGGCTCTTCTCTCTCCCCAAAAGGAGATTCCAAAGGGACCTCCCTTTGGTGCCTATAAGTGCACACTTAT
>LAHS01015890.1_pt1 | contig 16477 bp, 11 predicted proteins | sample 329651 | NCBI WGS metagenome assembly LAHS01 (sample SAMN03275699, study PRJNA271635) | activated sludge metagenome | isolation source: sample C-1 Sludge from hydrolytic chamber (first chamber) of Anaerobic... | reverse complement strand
AAACTCCGATTAAAGCTGTTAGGAACCCTAATGCTTGTGCTTTTTTGTATTGTTTGTCAAGTTGTATATGGTTTACTCCCTTATCATCCATTTTAAACAATACATAGTATTTACCGCCGTAAGAAAACCCTAAAACAACATATGCTATTGCAAGAAGCACCGTCAAAGCAGCAACAACAATGCCCAAAACTGAAAGCAAAACCTGGAAAGAATTTATAATCCCGTCCTCCAAAGTAAGAAAAAACATTAACAGTGCCGGAAAAAGCGACGATATAAGCAGTACCTTGTATGAAGTTATCAATATTGCAGGATTTTTCCATAAAGAAAATTCATACATCCAGTTGTAGCTTCCTGCTGCGCTCTTTGTTATATTTTTTGAAATCATAATTTCTTCTTCCATAACCATTTCTTCAACCTTAACATCGCTTAATTCTGCTGCTTTTGAATAAATTTCACTCTCCGTTATAACCTTACTTCCACAATACTCACAAAACCTGCTTTCATCAGGTATATTTTTACCGCAGGATTCACAATACATTTCTTACCCCCTATTTCCATGGTCGAATTTTTATAAAACTTATAACTGATAAAGTTAAAAACATAATGCTTACAATTTTGCCTGCTTCAATTCCCTCCATGTCACCACTTAATTTATAATAGATATAAAATCCGCTGAATACTGTTAAAGCCATAAATAGCAACCACAGTCCTGCAATGTTTCTTCTTATCATAATAATACCCGAAGCATCCTAATCAGACTTTTGTTCCACAACTTTTGCAAAATTTAGAGCCGCTGCTCAATTTATCTCCGCAATTCCTGCAAAACTTCGGTGCTACAGATTTTTTCTGCTCTTCATTTATAACTTCTACATCGGCATCAGCAACGGTTTCAACAGCGGCTTTTAGTTCAACTTCCGCAAAAACTTCAGGCATAGGGGGTATTTCTCCCGGTGAAATCATTGTTCCTATCATTCCCTTTATCTCTTCATAACTTAAGGACATAATGCATGCATTGTCTGTAACATCTAAAAACCACAGATAGTTTTCTGTTCTCATTAATGCCATGGATAGGTAATTCAACCCTCCTTCATGATAAAAAACGCTTCTGATTCCTATCATTGTTTTTCGTTTCAGAAGTTCATCAAAGAAAATTTCGCCGCTTTCAGCCATCTCAGCTTTGCCTTTTTTAAAAAGAACAATACCTAATTTTGCAAGTTCATTAAGCGCTTTTTTAAAATCTACATTTTTTGATTCCCAGCGAAGCTCTGCCAAAAATGGTGCAAGCCATCTTAAGTCACCTGACTTAACATTGTTATCGAATTCCTTATGCAGGCTTTCCACAGTAATTTCAAATTCGTTTTTTAACGGATTAAGAATGTTTTCAAGCTTTGCCCGCCTGATGCTGTCAGCAATGGACAGCATACCAATCAATGCATCTGCAGAAAGTTCCTGTTTTATCTTTGTTGTTTCTTCAGTCTCGCCAAGGTAAGATGCTAAAAGCTCAATAATCTCCATCTGTGACATTGGCATTATTTTTAAATTTCCATCCTCTTCACCACAAAATACCGCATCTTCTTCACCTGTAACAATGTTGGTAAAAAGAAGGCTGTCATCCTGAAACAGTGCAATAACTCCTGAAAAATTGCGGGGGTTCAGGATAATTGGCAAAATTTTCTTCCACTCTTCTTCAGGTTTCTTGCTTTCAGTGCTTTTTGCAAATCCTAAATATCCTGCAAGTCGATTTGCTTTTATTCCAAGGTAATTTCCTGCAGACGATACAACATCTTTTGGTATACTGTATGCTATATTGTTCATCTCTTGCCTCCTGCTATAAATCTGTTGATAATTTCAACTTCCTCTGCGCAAAGTTTCATAATGTCTTCTGTGCTTGTGCCCATTTCACTAAGTATGGCTTCTGCTTCAGCAGGGCTGATTTTTCCTTCACCGTAACCTATCTGTTTCAAAACCTCCATGCCTTCTGACAGTTTATCCGGAATAACTAATTTTGTTTTACCTGCCTCGGCATTTATTGCCTTTACCTGATAGACAAGCTGGCTGTCAAACTGCTTTGTGGATTGCCTTATACCTTCTGCAATGTCCGCTTCAGCACCTATAATATTTCCTTCCATCGTTTTTTTGCCGCCTCTTTCAAGCCATTCATCTGATTTATATGAAATTGTCTTGCTTACGACCTCAGGGTCAGAATATTTTCTTACTGTACCGTCATTTTTCAGAGCTTGCTGCAAATCTCCTACAGTACCGTAAGCATCAGCGCTTCTCGCATCAACCACCGTATAATCCATGTCATCGGCAAACTTTTTAACGGCATCATGATCTATGGAGCCGTCAGGCTTTAAGGGCAGCTGTCCCTCGTTCCAAGCTTTGTATACTTCTTCATTTTGAATCCTTCGAATTTTATCGGCAGGTATATCTTTGGAAATAACAGTGCCGTCTTTCAGTTCTATTTCCATTCTATATGTTTGATCAAGGTCTATGCTTATTTTCTCTCCGCCTTTCTTTTCCAAAGAGTTAAAGTTAATATCGCTTTCAGTAAATTTTCTCGGTTCCACACCTTTGGCAGTACCAAAATCGTCCTTGCCGGCAACTCCGGAAATATCCCCAACACCTTTTGTATCCATGGAATTTGTAGCCTGCACATTACTTACATTTTTAGGGTCAAGTCCTAATTCCAATGCGACTCTTTCGCTCGTATTCAATGATATAACTGCATCCTTTTTAATTTTAAAGTCATTGAATCCCTGGCGTGTGTCATTGCCTGTCAATCTTTTTTCATTCATTATTTTTTGGGCATGTTTGTTGATTTGAACATCTCTTACAGCATTTTCAAATTCTTTTTTGAGTTCCGAAGAATCGGGGTTGCTGCTTAATGCCTTTCTTGCATCCTCAAGCTTTTCAACCTTGTCAATCCCTATTTTGCCGCCTTCTTCGTGGGCTTTATTCCTGACTGCTAACTCAGGATTTTTATTTGCATTGTTTTTATATTTCTCAATTTTTTCAGCTGCTGCGGCTTTGGAGCGGTTTAAACCGTCATCCACCTGCTTGGATGCTTTCTTGTATGCCTCCGTATCCTTTACATTTTTCGGAAGAGAAGCTTTTTTTGCTGCATCATCAGTACTTTGTGCGACCTTTTTCGCTGCATCATCAGCGCTTTGAGCAGTCTTTTTCGCTGCATCTGTTTTAAGTTTTGCTGCCATTGAGGCTGCTTTTTTAGCTGCTGCAGCTGATTCGCTTGCCTCCTTGCTGATTTGTTTTATAACCTTTGGCACATCTCCTACATTGGCATTCATCACTCTTGAAGTCTTATCTAAGGCGTCGGAAATACCGTCTACAATATATTTTCCTGTTTTGTTTTTTGACAAAACCTGACCTGTCTTTGAAGCTGCCAGACCAATACCTCTTATTCCTAAACCTACAGACCTTCCTATTCCTTCCCCCACCAATGTATTTGTAATTGCCAGCTTAGATGCTTCCGCCCAGTCATCTCCACCCTTATCCACATAATCTTTTATTGTGTAACCTGCTTGGGCAAGCTCCAAACCGGCTTCTGCAACAAAGGCAGCTCCGGTTGAAGCACCGCCTGTCAGAAGCCCCACAGCAACACGAAGTCCTATGGCTTTATAGCTGTCTCCTCTTGCAATTTCCTCACCTGACAATGCTAAGCCTTGCTTGTAAATATCCCAGTCATTTTCTGCTTTGGGAAGCCCCCTGGCCCCTGCAATTTCTCCCCGTGTCCATTTATTGAAGGTACGCTGAAATTTTTTCAAATCATCTTTATTAAACTCACCATCAACCTTTTTCTGACTTTGAAGTATTTTAAGTTTCTTTGCTAACTCATCTGCATAATCGTCGCCGATGGCTCCCTTTTTTTCCAAGTCTTTTTGTAACTTATTCATCCTTTTTTCGAAATTTAATTCATTTTTTGCAGAGCTTAATTTCTGATTTTCCTGCCGCTGCTGCTTTATTGCCTCTTGTGCCGTCCGGTAATCCTGACTTAATACACCGGCATTTTCTGCCCGTGAAGCTATATGACTTGTAAGTTCATCCTCTGTATAAGCAGCTCCTGTCAAAGGATTTGTATACAGTCCGGTTTTTTCACTGCTTACATACAAATTTTCTTCTCCGGTAACGGGGTCTCTGACAACAAGGTCCCCATCTTTATTTTTTCTTATGTATGACCCTAAGCCGCCGCCGGGACCTGCGCCGAAACCTCCTGCCGCCGCTCCTGCTCCTGCAATCGCAGCAATCGCCGACATGGCACCTATTGCCATTGTTTCTTCTTCATTTGCATGCTCGTTCCAACCGTCATCTTCTACCCAGCCTGTTCCCCAACCGGCATTGTCGTCTTCTCCTATATCTTCCTCATCCTCCACATCAGACGGAAGTACCCTTTCCATGCTCCATTCATATATATAGGCAATGACGGGTGTTCCTAAGTGCCGTGAAGAGGTTGCGTCATATGCCTCGGTTATCCCTAATATCAATTCAACAGTCAGAAGCTCACCTTCCTCCTGACCTTGAGGTACAGCAGCCTCAAATGCTCCGCCTGCGCTTTCAAACCAAATTTCTCCCAAACCCGCTCCCAAGGGATATGCCATTATGTTTGAATCCGATTCCGTCGTTCTGAATGTATCCGGACGAAGACCGGGCAGGAATCCAACAGACAGAGGAACAGAATCATATGTACGGCTTTCATTTTTTATTTCATCATGATAGTAGCCTTCCACATCTGCTGTTACTTTTACTGTTTCAAATGCCTTCATTTGAGCCGGAAGTCCGGCAAATGTTGCCGTAAAACTTTGTACGCTCTTTACCTGAGGAGGAAAGTCGCTTATTATTTTGAAATTTATTGTATTTCCTTCAACAGTGGTTATTGTATCATAAGTGGGGTCGTTGCCTGAGAATTCATTTTTGAATTCCTTTGTTTCGCCGGTGTGATAGCTCCCTCTGCTCCTTTCGATAACGTAGGATTTCACCTCTTTTAACTGCCAGCTTCCACCAAAGGCAGGAGTATAACTGTCTTCGCCGTAGTCTCTCTTAACTCTGTCCACCCGTGCAAATATTTCCGTTGCACTGTCGCCTTTAGACATTCCCATAACATCCCCGTAGGCAAAAGGAATTGGAATATTAATATAAACCTTTTCATGAATGTTGTCATGCTCTAAGTATTGCTTGTATGCTGAGCCGTATGGCCCCTGGTGAAAAACAGAAACATAGCATTTTTTATATTCGCCGTATTTTCCTTCTTCCGTCTCGTTATTTGTCCATGAGTTGTTGGCTGAATAGGACGTTATGGAATCAGCGTACCATCCATCCTCTTCAAGCTGCAAATTTACGACACTGGTAAATTCAAAATCTGAAAATTGTATGCTGTCAATATAAAAGTCTGCACTTTCGCCGTCTATTGCCAGTACCTGCTGCTTTGACAACCATGCAGATTCTTCAAAATTATTCCTTCCAACCGCAATGAGGGTCAGCTCCATGGCTGCGGGAGGTGAAGCCTCCATTGCATGGGAAAGATCCATATAGCCCTGAAATGTTTTCTCTTTAATTCCATATGCATCATATGGATCCTGCCATTCCTTCGAATATTCCAAAACAGATGAATACGCGGGCAGGGTAGTGCTTAAAATTATAAACAGGGCAGCAGTGCCGGCTACAACTCTTTTTCTGCCCATAAGCAATATAGACGCTGCCGCTAAAATTACGGCTCCGGCCATATAACAAAGAACACCTTTGAACTTAAGAGATGACAATACCCCTAAAAGAAATCCGAAAATCATTCCTTTAATTACTTTTTTAGCTCTGCCCCCGGTCATTCGACCTTTGGTGAAGGAGCATATGAATCCCACCAAAAAACCGTCTTTCTTTTTCAAAGTGCGGGCGCATGCTGCAATAGCTGTTATTCCTATTACGCTGTTTTCAAGAGATGCATTTCCCGTCAAAAAATTATATGCAATAAGGGCAATGCCGGTACCGGCCATTAAAAGGGCAAATCCTCCCCTTGGCTTTGTTTCCTTAAGCTCGTTTTTATTCTTCTTATTTTTAAATGATGGGAAAAACAATGTATTAATGAACCATGCATATATCCCTTTCCCGATAATACCGCCTACAGCTCCAATAAGACCTGCATACATCCCCCCTTGAGCAAAAGTAAAAAAACTTGCGTATGTAACAGCAACTGAAAACGGCATGAAAATTTTCAGGTATGATAAAACTGCCTGAAGTACCGATATGAAAATAGTTATAATTAAAATTTTAGGTTTTTTAATTATCGCCCCTATTCCGGAAATTGCAGCCTTAAAACTGGCTGCGGTAAATCCTATCGGTCCCATCACCGGGTCGGGAAAATTAATTTTATTTTTTATTGCTTGAGTCATATTTTACCAGCTCCTTCCTCCTCCGCCGCCTGAGCCTCCTCCTGAACTTCCGCCGCCAATACTGCCGTCGCTCGATACATGTCTTGAGGCTATATCAAATGAAAATATTTTCATATCATTATTTAAATCCGTTTCATACCTGAATGCACTGAATCTGCCCTGCATTGATGTTGAATAATACCAACTCGGCGGCTCTTTCATGATGCTGTCAAAGTTTTTCGCCCATTTATCCGTCACACCCAAGACCATAGCAAAGGGTAACACGTTATAAAAATAGCCGGGGTTTTCATCCACAAGAAGTTTAATTCTGTCTGATTCTACAGTTTTAAGGAATTCCCTGAATCCTGTCAGTTTTCCTTCGTACCACATACCTAATTTGGTTCGTCGGCTGCATGAATTTGACAAAATTCCCAATATTGCTACCGATATGATAGAAAGCACACCCGTTAATATATTTCCGGATAAGCTCAAAGAATATATATAAATGCCGCAAATTACTCCGCAAAAAAGCAGAGCAAAAATCAATTGTTTTATCCTTTCCCCCTTATTAATTCCCTTCCAATTTTTCAAAATATGCATTAAAGAATAAACAGCTGTCATAATAATTACAGACATTATGATGCTCTTACCTAACAACTCTGCTTCACCAACATTACCCGATTCTTTCATAACCATATATGATAATGACAATGTACTAATCACCCCTGCTAATAGAAGCAACCCACGGCACAAAATATTTGTTTTGCTGAAAATGCGTGTTTCCTCATTATTTTCAAAACTTGATTTAACTTGTTTTTTTGCATTATCGCCGACAGTATAAAACCGTTTTTCCAATTGTTCAGTCCTGACCTTTACTCCGTCTCCCATTAAAAACAATCCCTCAAACATCTCCTTCTCATAAGTCTGACTATCGTCTGGAATGTCTCTAAGTTTTGTAAGTGTAAAGCTCTTTTTCGTGCCAAACCTCCTTTTTACTATTTCTTCGGTAATTGATAAATAACCCTTATCCGCCCAATAAATTATAAGAGATGTTATATCGAAATAATCTACCCTGCCATCGTATAGAAACCCTACATCCGCACTGGTCAATCCTTGAGGCGGATAAAACTCTACAGTGGGAAATACTTGCTTTTTACGCCCCATGAATAACCACAGTAACATGCCTGTGCCAAAAGAGGCAATTGACAGCAGCCAACCGTAAATTATCAGATTGTTGCTGATTTTTTCCGCTTCGGAAAAATATCCTTCCTGAAGGGGTAGGGCAATTGTAAAGGCATCATTAGGCATTAGAGGAACAAGCAATGAACCTTTTATGGTATTTCCCTCAATATTCCAATCCACATTGTCATGCTTGGTGCTACCTTTTTTTCCATGAGTAAAATACAGCCTGTCAGATGAAAAAGGTTTTGGCATATTGATTTTAAAAGTAACGTTTTCTATTGTGCAATCCCAGTCAAGACCAATCAAATTCCAATATAATTCGTCCCTGTCTTTGAGATAATCATCTCCTATTGTATATACGTAAGCAATTGTATATTTTTGTGAACTTGACGCATATCTGTCAGGGTCACCTATTCGAATTTCCATATTATTTGCTATTTTATCAGTAAAAAACTTATGCTCGAAAACATCTATATCCGAAATTAATGCTGTCTTCCCCCTGTATGTTTTTAAGGGCAAACTTCTGATAATACCATGCCTTTGTTCAGTAAAACTAACATCGATGGTTTCAATTACCGCATAACTGTTATCCTTATAAACCGTCATGTCTATATTATAAGAAGTTATATTGAATGCTTCTGCTCCGAAAGCCGGTTCAGCCATAACGGTAAAAATAAAGAAAAATGCGATAATACAAAGCATCAGAGTTTTTTTCATTGCCTCCACCTCTTGCTAAAACTGAATCTCCACATTTTGACGCTCATATTCATCAGCCGCAAAATATGGATACCTACTGAAACCTAAAATCCCTGCATACAAATTTGAAGGGAATATTTCCACCTTGTTGTTCATAACTCTAACAACGCCATTATAATATTTGCGTGACTGTGATATATCATCTTCCAAAACTACAAGCTGGTTTTGCAGATTTAAATAATTTCCATCTGCTTTAAGCTGCGGGTAGCTTTCAGAAATTGCAAAAAGAGATTTTAAAGCACCGGAAAGCATATTTTCATTTTGGCTTCGTTCTTCCATAGACTGAGCGTTAATTGCCATACTCCTTGCTTGCACAATGCGCTCTAAGGTTTCTTTTTCATGTATGGAGTATTGTTTTACAATTTCTACTAAGTTAGGAATCATATCATAACGTTTCTTTAAATAAATATCCATGGTGGAAAATGCTTCTTCTATTTGATTTCGTAATTTTACAAAGCTGTTATATGACACAGCAACAGTAACTAATAAAACTATGATGATAATCGATATTGTAATAATTATTTCCATTTTTCTTCCCCTTCCAAATTATAAAGAATTAGCACTGCTAAATGCTTGAAGTTACTTTAAGCCACAGCCAGATGTAAGCAACATAAATTATTACAGCAATAAGATAATAAAACAGTAAAGCTTTTGCGAAATTTCTTTTGTTAGGTGCTTGTTTTTGAAAAAATCCCCACTTTACCATCAATATAATATTGATTATCGGAATACCGGCTAAAAAAATCATGAGCACATACTGTCCGAAACTTATAATATCCGCACTATGATAATCCGTTTTGTTATACTCCGATTCATTAAAAGAATTTGTGCTGTCTGCTGCCTGCCTTGAGGGATTATAGGTTTGACGAGGCTCAGGACCATCTCCGTATGGCCGGGAAGGTTGCCGGGGTGCAGTGGTTGGTCTCATAACCGGAGGAATAGGTCCTCGTTGTTCCGGAGAACTTGGTTCCGACACTTTGCAGCCGCATTCCGAACAAAATACAGAATTATCGAGAATTTGTGTTCCGCAATTTTCACAAAACATGTTTTGCCTCCTTTAATAATATACATCCGCATCTCTCGCAATAATTATCACGGATGTCGCTTTGATTACCGCAACATGCGCAAAATACCGTTGTATCCAAAGATTTATCGTACTTTTCAATGTAGTGCAAATATTTGTTTCCATGATAATGAACATAATCTCCTATTTTGAAATAATCATATTGAGCACTTTCCTCTTTCTTTAATTCAAAAATATCGCTATTTTGTCTGCGTATATATACAATATATTCCGTATATGTTTCATTGTATTTGTTTCCATTACCATCTTTTTTCCGTCTTGTTTTTTGAAATGCTTTTTTATCTTCAACTATACCATCCCAAGCAGGCATATTCCTGCTGTTTTTAAATAAAAATAAAAGACCGACAATCCAAAACACGGCCGTTATACCGCTGATGACCATAAAACCTTCAGTGTCAAATTTTATCTGTCCTGTAAGAATCAACGCTGCAGGAACCAAAATACTTATGCCTATTAACCAAATAAATCCGTAATTTCGATTATTTTTATAATATTCTTTAAAACAAGAATGATTTGTATTATCTGACCAACCTATGCCTCCTGACCCTAAGGCAGAAACACCGCCATACTTATCCTGCCCACTGTATTTAAAACCGCAATAAGGGCAGCTTTTTTTTCTCTTTTCTATTCGTTTACCGCAATTCCAGCAAAAAAAGTTTCCGTAACCTATAATTTTTTTAGCCATATCTCACCTTATTGTAACTGCTTCCTTTATACTTTATCTACCAACCATAGTCGGTGTAATCCCTGTTTCAAAACGGAATTTATTAATTATTTCAACCATAGCTGCAGGCTCAAGATTCGGGCGCAGAATACGTATATTTTGCATTTGTTTTTCATTGCCGTATGTAAATGATATAAAATCATTTCCTATGTCCACTGCAGTAAGACGGACGCCGTCCTGATTAAATTTTACAATTTTACCGTCAAAAAGAATGCCAAAATATGATACTACTATTTCTGTATCTTCTTTGAACTTATGTGGGTATGCTTTGCCGGATATTTCGCTTATAGCTGCTGTCTTGATATTCAATATGGAGTTTTCCATTATTAACTTTGCTATTTTCAAATTATTAACGTCAATTATCAGGCAACGGATTAATAAAATCCCTGCGGTTATTATGAATGCTGTTATTACCCAGGTTTGAGCATTACATATTTCACGGTGAAGAACAAAGAGCAGAGCACATAAAATTATCCAAAAACATATTATTGAAACATAAATAATTATTCTTCTTTTAATTGAATTCATAGTACCCACCAAATGTAATATATTTACAAGCAATATACTATCCGAAACAATATATTATCCCTGTCACAAAAATACAGTTATTAATTTATAAATTATAGCAGTTCCCTCAAAAAATACTACACCCGAAAAGGGTAGTTTGCACAAAAATGCCCCCACCTTTTTCGGGTAGGGGCTTGTGCCGTAAGAAATCAAGTAGTATTTATTGCTTTTTTTAGATATCAGAGTTACAGGATAATTTTATTACTTGACAAAACAGCTCTACAAACGTAGAATGAATTGAGGAGAATACTGCATATAGATTGGTTTATGCAGGAAAGGATACAAAGTTTAGCTTTAAGGAGGGGTGTTATGGAAACTATAAAAAGACTGCCTGACAGCGAATTGGAAATAATGATGATAATTTGGGAAGCAGGGCAACAGGTATCATCAACTTATATAATTGAAAAGCTAAAGGGGGAAAAGGATTGGGTACATACGACCGTTTTAAATTTTTTATCCCGATTGGTGGACAGAGGATTTTTAGAAACTTCAAAGCAGGGAAGATTCAATTATTATAATCCGATTATAAGCGAAAAGGACTACCTTCAGAAAGAAAGCAAGACATTTTTGGAGAAGATGCATAAAAACTCATTAAAAAGCCTTGTTGCAGCTTTATATGACGGAGAAGCAATAAGCAAGGAAGATTTAGAAGAATTAAGTAATTTTGTGGATGAGGTATCAAAATCATGAGATTATTTTACAATTTTATTTCATTAAGCTTGAGCATGACTCCCATAATAATTTTATTGTTATGCTTTGTCCCAATACTTAAAAAAAGATACTCTGCGAAGTGGAGGTATTTGCTATGGGCAACTGTTTCCCTGAGAATGTTATTGCCCTATTCCTACACGCCCAAATTATTTAAAAAACAGATGACAGGCGTAATATTGCCCTCCGCTACTGTTACGGCGGGGCAGCTATCAATAAATACTTCCGTCTTGAATAATGTAAACAGTCTTGGAAACGCTCTGTTTGTAATTTACTTTGCGGGAGTAATATTATACTTGGTTCATGAAATATTTTCCTATGCAGTGTTTCATAGGGATATATTAAGATGGGGAAGAAAGACATCCAAAAATGAAATTCAATCAATACTTAATGATGAGAAGGAAAGACTGAACATAAAACGGAATGTTCCCGTGCTTATCAGCAAAAAGGTATCAAGCCCAATGCTTGCAGGTCTGATAAATCCGAAATTATTTCTGCCGACAGAGGCATATACGACTGATGAATTGAGAATGATACTGTCTCACGAGCTTATTCATCTTAAGAGGAATGATATTTTAATAAAGACAATAATAATGCTTGTTTCCGCAGCTCATTGGTTCAATCCTGCCGTGCATTTCATGGCAAGACAGGCAATTAAAGATATGGAGCAATCCTGTGACGATTATGTATTGAATGGAGCGGATGTTGAAGGAAAAAAATTCTATTGCGGCATCATACTTAAAATGGCTGTGAATAACAGGGTTCCGGGACATGTGTTTTCAACAAATATAATAAGCAGCAGAAAGAACCTTGAGTCGAGAATTAATGATATATTTGACAATTCAAGGAAAAAGAGAGGCAGAGCTGAGCTGGCTGCGTTAATACTTATTTTTGCAATATTCGGTACGGTAATTAATGTCAGTGGTGCTGAGCAGCCAAAAAATAATCTTGTTCAGGTCAGCTCTTTGAATGAACAAGCAGAAGTTAAAAATGAAAATGAAATTATAAGCGAAAAAAAAGCAGAAAATAAATTTGAAAACAGCCAAAGCAATTTGCCTGATGAAAATATGCAAAATGCTGAAAACGAATCAGAACCGGCAGATCTGACTGTAATTGATGATACACAAATGTCAAATATTCCGGAGGATTATTCAGACACACAGGATTTTGCCGGTGAAGACGATATAACGGAAATTGTGATTGTTGATTTAAATCAGTTGGAAAACCAATTGCAAGGAAGCGAAATCGCTGATAATTCAAACGAATAGCATAAATATTAGAAAGGGGGCATTTTCCTGTGAGAAGAAAAATAATCATACTTTCAGTTATTCTGATGACGGCAATAGTAATAATACCTGCTGTCAGGACAGAGGCGGCAAGCAGTGTTACAGTTTCACTGCCGACATTTAAAGTGACCTTAAACGGAGTAAGTATTGAAAATGATTATAACCAATATCCATTAATTGTTTATAACGGAATTACATATTTTCCAATGACATATTATGACAGCAGGTTCATGGGGCTTGAAAGTATGTGGGACAGCAATACCGGACTTAAAATAATAAAAACCGGTGCAAATTGGAATTATAGCAAATCTGAATCAAAAACGAAAAACAGCGGTATTTATAATGCTCAGATAGCTTCGTTCAAAATTAAGGTTAACGGAAAAACAATTGATAACAGCAAAGAAAAATACCCATTGCTTCTATTTAGAAATATAACATATTTTCCTTTGACATGGAGATTTGGCGTTGAAGAATTTGGATGGAAATATACATTTGATCAAAATAACGGTTTGGTTATAAATTCAACTGACAGTGCTCCGTCGGCAGATCAATTGACATTGCCCATCGCAACCCGTGAAACCGGAGAAAAGGGAGCTTTTACCATGGCGGGGGATTATTTTTACTATGAAGGAGCAAACGGTGTTATTTATCAGGCACCGGTAAACAATCCCACAAATGCAAAAAAGGTATATCAGCTTCCCGAAGCAGATTACGGCACGGTGTATGTGGATGCATCCCTTAAAACGGAAAACGGAAAGGCTTTGATTAAATATCACACCGGCGGTGTGACTATGGGGTCAGACTATCTTGTATGGCTTAAGGAAGACGGTACTTTCGAAGTGCTTGATATAGGCTATTCGAACATAAAAATATATGATGATTGCACTGTTAGGGTTGAGCAAAGATTTACATTTAATGTGGATAATCTGCAGATAAAAAAAGTTGGTGAAAAGGATTATGCAAATATAGGGGACCCGGGTTATTCCTATGGCATGTACATTTATGACTCCGGTAGCACCAGCAGGGCGGCGCAACCTAACAAAGATTTGTATTTAATAGGCGATGAAATATATGTGTTGGGGTATTATGGTTACTTTTTAGATGATAATGGAGGTGCAACAACCGGTATTTACAGAGTAAATATTAACAATAATGAAACAGTAAGACTTTGTGAAAATGAAGCAAAAAGTTTTAAGATAGTGGATAATACAATATATTTTACCGACCAAGATAATTATATTTATAAAGTACCTCTTGCGGGTGGCAAGGCTGAGGTTTTAATTGGCGAATCAGTGGATTTATACGAGGTTTATGAAGGAAAGTTATATTATTCATTGAAAAATAAAAACAATCAGCTTTATATTTACGGCGATGAGGAGTCGGTAAATCCCGAAGGTATTCTGAAAAGCTTAGAGGTACAAAATGGCTACATGGTGGCAATATTTGATAAGAATAGCGAGTCTCAATATAAACTGATGATTTTTAATGATGACGGCAAATTATTGTATAAATCTATAGAAAATGCACTTTTGGTAAGAATAGAGAACGGAAAAGTTGTTTTCGTAAAAGACAATTAAGAATTTTGAAATTTCGGAAATTTTGGGGACGGACCTTAAAATGGTTACAATAGTTATGACACCAACCCCGTCCCCTTGTCACGCGTCCCCTTGTCACGTCCCTTTGTCATGCGTCCCCTTGTCATGCTGAAGATGACAACAACCCCGTCCCCGTGACATGGTCATGCTGAAGATGACAACAACCCCGTCCCCGTGACACGTCCCCGTGACACGCCGTCCCCGTGACACCCTCGTCTCCTTTACGCCCTTGACACAGTGACAACATTGAGACCAAAATTATTACCTTGTATTTATTCAAAACAAATGATATTGTTATTAAGCAGTTTATATAATTAATCGGAGGTTAAATTTTAATAATGGTATTTTCAAGTTTAGTTTTCTTATATTTATTTTTTCCCATAAATTTAATTTTTTATTTTATCAGTAAAAATAACACCTACAGAAACATAATTCTATTAAGCTTTTCCTTGTTCTTTTATGCATGGGGCGAACCGTTTTTTATTTTAGCCTTACTGTTCAGCGGAATCATCAATTATTCCTTCGCATTATTAATAGATAAATATAAAGGAACATATAAGAGCAAACTTTTTTTGTACACGGCAGTAATAATTGATTTATCAATGATTGGGATATTTAAATATTACAATTTCTTTGTCAATAATATAAATTTTATTTTTAATACAAATATAGGCTTGAGCTCAATCGGTCTTCCCATTGGAATATCCTTTTATACATTCCAGATAATTTCATATGTTATTGATGTATACAGGCAAGATGTGCCGGCTCAAAAGAAGTTTTATAAGCTTCTTTTATACATGTCTTTGTACCATCAATTGATTGCGGGACCCATCGTAAGATATATCGATGTGGCTAATGAAATAGACAACAGGGTTATAACACCGAATAACTTCAGCTACGGAATAAACAGATTTATAATAGGCTTGTTAAAAAAGGTAATAATTGCAAACACGGCAGGTCAGGTTGCAACCGTGTTTTTGGACAGTAATTTAAGCGAGTTGTCCGTATTGGGAGCCTGGCTTGGAATAATTATGTATACAATTCAAATTTATTTTGATTTCTCAGGTTATTCGGACATGGCAATAGGTTTGGGAAGAATGTTCGGGTTTACATATAAGGAAAACTTTAATTATCCGTATATAGCAAAAAGCGTACAGGATTTTTGGAGGAGATGGCATATTTCATTAAGTTCATTTTTCAAGGATTATGTATACATTCCTTTAGGAGGCAACAGAAAAAGCTTTATTCGCAATGTTTTGATAGTATGGATGCTGACAGGGCTGTGGCATGGAGCCAGCTGGAACTTTATCATATGGGGTTTGTATTACGGTATTTTCTTATTGTTGGAAAGAAAATTACTTTATAGGATATTGGATAAAATCCCCGCTGCATTGTCTCATATATATTTAATGCTTATAGTTATAATCGGATGGGTATTTTTCTATTATATCGATATTACAAAGGGATTGAAATTTATGAGCATATTGTTCGGCTATGGCAGTAATCCCTTATATGATATAAAATTTGAAGTCGAATTCTTCAATAATATTATATTTTTGATATTCGCAGCTTTTGCAAGCACACCTGTGTTTAAGGGTATATACAAGAAATTAAACGAATTAATAGTTATAAACAATTATAAGCCTTCTAAAATGACAGTCATAGCATTTAATGCATTAATATTAATTGTAAGCACCATTTTACTGGTGGGACAAACTTATAATCCGTTTTTATATTTTAGATTTTAGGGGGTAAGCATGAATAAAAAAAATCATCTATCATTTTTAAATATATTTATATTTATATCATTAATTTATCTAATCACAATTTTAAATATGTTGACTCCTAAGAATAAAACAATTTCAGAGGTTGAAAACAGGACATTGGCACAAAAGCCGGTTTTCAGTATGGATAGCCTTTTGTCGGGAAAGTATTTCAGAGATTTTGAAAACTTTTTTGCAGACCATTTTTTTGCCAGAGAGAATTTAGTTAAAATCAGCAAAAGTATATCATCTCTAAAGGGAATAAAAAGGGAAGAGGAAGTATTCTTGGTTGATTTCGAAGGTCAAAATGTTGGTGGCAATCAGGAACAGAAAGATAGTAAAAAGCCCGAAGTCAATAATGCTGAGGTAAGCACAAAAGGAAATTTGCTAATTCTAAATGATACTGTCATGGAATTGTATAAATTCAATGAAGAT
>LAHS01004974.1_pt1 | contig 16485 bp, 16 predicted proteins | sample 329651 | NCBI WGS metagenome assembly LAHS01 (sample SAMN03275699, study PRJNA271635) | activated sludge metagenome | isolation source: sample C-1 Sludge from hydrolytic chamber (first chamber) of Anaerobic... | reverse complement strand
TGCTTGCCCTCTGCATATTCACTGTATCCGTAACTCGACGAACCCAGCGTCCCCTCATGGTCGATGATATATTCAGCCGTCTGCCAGTCGCGTTCACGGGGAGTAAACACCACGGCGCCGGCCTTTTCGAGCATAGGTATAAGATAAGGTACTACGATGGTCTGGGTGAACAGATCCTCGGTGGTGCCAAAAAGATTGGGGCGCTGCCATTTCCACAACCCTTTCTTGTTGTCATAATATCGGCCGTGCGACTGCCATATCGCGAGATGTCTGTCATACAGTCCGTGGGTTATGCGGATCGGGCGAGACACATTTTCCACCCAAGGCTTCCCCTCATAGTCGATCTTGCCCCACAGAGCGTGCCCCTCGGCATTATCCATGACATAGCCTGGCACATACTGCTCAATGGGCATACCGTTGGCCACGATGCTGACCACATATTTATTATAAGGGCGGGGCAGGGCGTGCTTCACGTGCTTGTAGATGCGTCCTACCTGCTTCTCGGTAAAATTCTGCTGTGCAAACGACTCTGTGGTCGTTACCGTCACAGAGCGGGCACGGTCGTCTATAACAAGATCTTTAAGTCCAGGCTGCTGCGTAAAGGTGGTGTTTTTGACCTGATAGGACATGAAGTAAGCATTCAGATCTCGCCGAGCCTTATTCCGAAGTGCAGCGTTCTGGGCCGACAGCCCCATGACCTGCACCGCCAACAGGCATCCCAAAAATATTTTTCGCATTCTTTCTTATACTTCTCCGATACTGAATTTCTCAGGATGCTTACCCTTGAAGTCCCTGAAATACAGCTTTACTTCGCGCATTTCTTTTTCCACATCGCCTGAGGGAATGAAACTGCGTGTACATACTATCTGTTTCTTCTCATAGTCAACACCATAGAGCAGCACAGGAATCTGAGCCTTGAGGGCGATGAAATAGAATCCCTTCTTCCATTCCGGATTGAGCGATCGCGTACCCTCGGGGGTGACACACAGCCTGAAGCTTGCGCTCCGGCTGGCAGTCTCCGCAAGATGATCGGTCATGCTGGTGTGTTTGGAGCGAAAGACGGGTATGCCGCCCATACTCCGGAACAAGCCTCCCAGAGGCCAGAAAAACCACTCCTTCTTCATCAGGAAGTTGATCTTCATGCCCTGTGAGCGCATATATAGCTGGCCAATGAGGAAATCCCAGTTACTGGTGTGTGGCGCCAGACAGATGATAAACTTGTCAGGATGATCAACCGTGACATGCTTTGTCCACCCCCAGTGCTTATACAGCAGCCAGTTACAGAATTGCTGGATCATAAGTGTATGGTTAAGCCAGACTTGTTATCTGATCCACGATCTCTGAGGCACGGTCGTTGAAATCCTTAATGAGGCGACTGTAATACTCCTTCTGTGGCATTCCGGGTTCTGGGTGGGAGATGCGCATTACAAAATCGTTGCGCAGGAGGATGATGGAGGAGAGTAGAGCTTCGATGCCCTCTTTATGTTCGTTTGTACCATAGAGTGAAGTGGCGATGGTTTCTGCAAATAATTCACCGCAGACATAATTGATGGTCTGCTTCAAATCTCTTTTGTTTGCCATATTTCTTTTCTTTTGGAGTTGTTGTGTTTGTTGGTCAAAGGTATAAAAAAAAAAGATAATATCGTGCTTCTTGATAAAAAAAAGTTTCATTATAGGTTTTCTTATCCTTTTTCTTCTTTCCATCAAATAAAAACATTAAATTTGCATCATATTATGTATCATAATCTAAATTTTCAAAAAATGAAAGTAAGTCTTTTGCAAAAAGCTCGTATGCAGTATCAGCCCAAACTCCCTAAAGGTCTCTCAGGAGTGGTGAAGGTAAAAGAGGGAGAACTGACACAGAGCGTAGGTGATCAGGATGACATCAAGAAACTCTTCCCCAACACCTATGGTATGCCTATCATAGAGTTTGTTCCCGGAGATGAGAAGGTATCGCGCAAGATGAATGTCGGCGTGATTCTCTCTGGTGGTCAGGCTCCTGGTGGTCACAATGTGATCTGCGGTATCTTCGATGCTGTGAAAAGCCAGAATCCCGACAACAAGGTCTATGGTTTCCTCATGGGTCCCGGCGGCCTGGTTGACCACAACTATATCGAGCTCACGTCCGACTTCGTGGATCAGTATCGCAACACGGGCGGTTTCGATATGATCGGATCGGGCCGTACCAAGCTGGAGAAGGAGGAGCAGTTTGAGAAGGGATACCAGATTCTGCAGGAGCTGGGCATCAAGGCACTTGTTATCATCGGTGGTGACGACTCCAATACCAACGCATGCGTCCTGGCTGAGTATTATGCTGCTAAGAAGTATGGCGTGCAGGTGATCGGCTGTCCCAAGACTATCGACGGCGACCTGAAGAACCAGCAGATCGAGACAAGCTTCGGTTTTGACACTGCAACCAAGGTCTATTCAGAGCTGATCGGTAACATTGAGCGTGATGCCAACTCTGCCCGCAAGTACTGGCACTTTATCAAGCTGATGGGGCGCTCGGCTTCTCACATTGCCCTGGAGTGCGCACTGCAGACACAGCCCAACATCTGCCTGATCTCCGAGGAGATTGAAGCAAAAGACATGACGCTCAATCAGATCGTCGAGGAAATAGCAACGGCAGTGGCAAAGCGTGCAGAAGACGGCAACAACTTCGGCGTGGTACTCGTTCCCGAGGGACTGATCGAGTTCGTTCCCGCCATCGGCCGACTCATCGACGAGCTCAACGATCTGCTCGCAGCCCACGGTGCAGACTATCGCGATCTGGAGCCCGAGGCACAGCGTGCCTATATCCTCGCTCACCTGTCAAAGGAGAATGCAGCCACATTCGAGACACTGCCTCAGAATGTTGCCCGCCAGATTTCTCTCGACCGTGACCCTCACGGAAACGTGCAGGTATCGCTGATCGAGACTGAGAAGCTGCTCTCCGACATGGTTGCCGACAAGCTGGAGGCATGGAAGGCTGAAGGAAAATATAACGGTAAGTTTGCTGCCCTGCACCACTTCTTCGGTTATGAGGGTCGCTGCGCTGCTCCTTCCAACTTCGATGCAGACTATTGCTACGCCCTCGGCGTGAGTGCCGCCAACCTCATCGCCAACGACAAGACTGGCTACATGGCTATCGTGCAGAACCTCTCTGCTCCCGCAGCCGAGTGGCGCGCAGGTGGAGTGCCCATCACGATGATGATGAACATGGAGCGTCGTAACGGCGAGAACAAACCGGTAATCCGCAAGGCCCTCGTGGAGCTCGATGGCGCTCCGTTCAAGAAGTTTGTCGAGAAGCGTGAGGAGTTTGCCCGTAAGACCTGCTTCGTTTATCCTGGCCCTATCCAGTACTGGGGACCGACAGAGGTTGCCGACCGCGAAACTCGCACGCTGGCTCTCGAAAATGAGGCACGCAACAAGTAAAAGCGTCTGCTGATGACTCAGCAGCAACACAATGATGAGAAGAAAGATCGCCCTCCATGAGGTGTCATGGAGGGTAGTCTTTCTTTCTGATTTATAATCCTCTATGACCTACCGCAAATCAAACAGCTATCGCCACTCCAACTACAAACGTGTGCCGGCCAAGGGGCATGCGGGCTTGTGGACGCCCATACATCATCTGTTACCTTTTAAGAAAGGGAACAGGAAGGGCTGTCTGTTAGGTGGAATAGGGATGATACTGCTCTATGTCTGGGGATTCTATTATTTCTTTGTCAGTCCGACGGGATTTCGATGGCGTGCGCTCTATGGCGACACGAAATATCCCAAGGGCTATGAGATACATGGTATAGACGTGTCTCACTATCAGGGACATATCGACTGGGACCGGCTCAAGTCGAATGGTCTTATAGACGGAAACCCCGTGAGCTTCGTCTTTATCAAAGCCACGGAGGGGACAACAAGGATAGATCCCAACTTCAAGGAGAATTTCAGCAACTCCCGGGAGTACGGCTTCCTTCGAGGAGCCTATCACTTCTGGAGCAACAGCTCGTCACCCCGGTCTCAGGCTTATTTCTTCCTGAACAACGTGCGGCTGCGCGACGGCGACCTGCCGCCTGTTCTCGACATAGAGCATATCCCTGCCAACGCAGACATAGAAGATTTCCAGACCGATGTACTGACGTGGCTTCACATCGTGGAAGACAAATACCATGTGAAGCCCATCATCTATACCTATTATAAATTTAAGGAGAGTTACCTCAATGCGCCCGTCTTTGACGACTATCCTTATTGGATAGCCCATTATTATGTAGATAAGATAGAGTATAAGGGGCAGTGGAGATTCTGGCAGCATACCGATACCGGCGCGCTTCCCGGCATCAAGGGTACCGTAGACCTGAATGTCTATAATGGAACGTTCTATGAACTCTCACAGCTCACCATAGGGAGCCAGGATCAGTAGGCGTGGGTCCGATACGAATACCACGGATAAAACCTCGCTTCGTAAGGTTGTCTTATTCGCGTTGCGATTAATGTTTATTCGCATCGCAAATAAACATTAATCGCAACACACTTCAGTATTAATCACAATACGAATCAATATTAATCGCAACTTCGTCCTTGTTTTTCGCCCCTCCGCAGAGCTGGAACCCACCTCCAGATCGACGTTCTTCAGAAATCAAGATGTCACAAAAATAGGGCTTTTGCTTTCATTTTGATCTGGGCAGCAGTGAGGCATGCCGGCTTTACATGATGGGATAAACAGACTGAACTGGATTATGCTTCGATGATGGGTGAAGGAAACAGCCTCCCATACTCCACGTAAAACCTTTATACGAGCCCCTTTCTTCACTTAGAGCCATAAAAAGGCCTGCTCCTTGTGAGGAGCAGGCCGTATGCTTGTTTGGAATAAGATGTTTTGTTTATGCTTCAGCCTTCTTGGTCTTGCTGGCGTAAACCTCGGGTGAGAGCACAGAAACCGTACTCTTGTCGCGAGCTCCCTTGTGGAAGTAAACAACACCGTCGGTCAGAGCATACAGCGTATCGTCCTTGCCCTGAGCTACGTTCTCGCCGGGGAAGTGCTTGTTGCCACGCTGACGAATGATGATGTTGCCTGCGATGACCTTCTGGCCACCCCAGATTTTAACGCCTAAACGCTGTGAAGCTGATTCACGTCCGTTCTTAGAACTACCTACACCTTTTTTGTGTGCCATGATGAATACCTCCTGATTTAAGCGATTACTTGTTTAACTTCTACCTCTGTGAACTGAGCGCGGTGACCGTTCTTCTTGCGAGAGTCTTTGCGGCGCTTCATCTTGAAAACGATGACCTTGTCACCCTTTACAAGCGGATTCACTACTTCTACCACTACCTTGGCACCTTCTACCTTGGGTGCACCGACAGTCACTGCGCCGTCATTGTCTACGAGCAGCACCTTGTCGAATTCAACAGTCTTACCGGCCTCTACATCTTTGATGTGATGAACGAAGAGCTTCTTGCCCTGCTCTGCCTTAAACTGCTGACCGTTAATTTCTACGATTGCGTACATTTTATTGTTATAAACGGTTTTGTCCGTCAGGCGAATAACCCTTGTTATTTCTTTCTCAAGCCTTTACGGATCCTAATACGCTGCAAAATTACAAAAATCTCTACAGATGCAGGTATAGACGATACTTATAAATCAGACTTTTATATCTAATTAACATTATTTTAACAATGGGCAGTCCCCCCGTATTTATTTTTTTCAGTCCGTAAAATTCACTTACCTTGGTGTTGCAAAAATCAAGCAGCAAACTCAATGGCTGACATGGTAAAATACAAATATAATGCGAGAAGCCCACTCCTTCGGGTGGTATATTTTCAATCATCGAAAAATTTGGGTGAGCAGACAGCCTTGTGAATGGTAAGCGTCCTGGCCTTAAGGCCTACTCGCATGGCTATCAGTACGAGGTTTGCCGTTCATAGATATAAGTACGACCCGTAAATATGGCATCTACGGGTCGTAAGTATGGTGTTTATACAGTGTAAGTATCGTATTTATGCTGAATCCCTGAAGTACTTGCTGATTGGGTCAAGACGGTTTCTTCGGAGTTCTCCTCACTATTTCATTGCCTTTTCTATCTCCACTTTGATCTGATCAAGGTCAGGGACGCCGATGTGTTTATAGGTCTGTTCGCCCTGTGTATTGTATATGGCGTAAGTAGGGATTCCTTCCGATTTATACTTCTCGAGGATATAGTTATACTGTTCCCTTGTAAGATAGAAGTGGTCTCCATCGATAATGTTGATCATCTTCTGCCAGGTAGCCAGAGGAGATGTGGGTGAAGTGACATAGACAAATTGAACGTTTTGACCCTTCATCTGCTTCTTTATTGGCTTCATAGCTTCATGACCCGCAAGGCAAGGACCACACCATGTGGCCCAAATGTCGATAAGCACCGCTTTGCCCTTATATCTGTCGAGGATAGTCTGAAGGATGTTTTCAGGAGCCACATCATCGTATTTCTGATAAAACACGTGCTCCTGACCGGCAAGCTGGTCAGCGATACGCTGCTGTTCGGCAAGATACTCACGAATCACGTCCTTGCAATCCTCTGAGATCATACGCTGGAGATACGCTGTAATCTTGCTTTTATCGTCCTCGTTCAAGGCAGCGGGTATATCGTGAAGATCCATGTTATATGCGTTCTTTTCCCGTGCTTTCATGTCAAATTCGCTGATTGGGGTTTCCCAGAACACCTTACTACAGGGAGACCCAGGCTCGTTCAGATACTTCCACGTATAGTTCATCGCGTCTTTAGAAATAGGCAGAAGTTCACTGTTTTGCTCCATTCTTTCCTCAAATTTGTCATAGCTCCTCCATACCGTTCCATTTTCATCCACTTTGTACTGACTGAAAAAGTATGGGAACATACGTGTCCAGTTGACGTAGTTGTGTTCTGCATCCATACAGAGCAGGTCTTTGGCAGCAGTGGTGAAGTTGGCTCTTCTGACGACCTTTATACGCTGGTTGAAGATGTCTGTCAGGCACTGCATGCGTTCCTCAGGTGTCGTACAGTCTTTGACGGCGAGGTAAGTCATTTCACCCTCTCTGTCAGTTTCAAACTGATCGTGGGCTGTCACAAGGTCCATGTTGGTCTTGGCGAGGTAACCCTTGAAAGCCACAAACGGACGATGGTCGGAAGTAGCCTTCATCAAGATGGATGTCTTCTGTCCAGGGGCTACCATGATACTGGCATAATCCAACCCTTCAACACCTACAACTACCTGTCGGGGCAGCCAGAGGGGGCACTTCGACCGTTAAGGTTCCGTCTTCGGCAAAAGGGAAGAAGCTATCCATACGCTCCCTGACACCTAACGGCATGAAGCCACCTACATATAAATCCATGTTCATACCCTGCTTATAGTTCAGCATCTTCACCTCGATGGTAGCCACGCCCTTGTTGATTTTGGCATAGGGCAACGTCTCGTCCTTAGCATACTTCACGTTTTTCCATTCATCAGGCAGTATGGTCTTCTTCGGGCTCTTGCCGTCTCTGATGTTCCAAAACTTAAAAGCACCATCTTCATAGCCTTCAAGGAAATCCATCTCCTTTGTATCTGTCGGTACGGGGTTGAAGTGCAGTGCCAGTTTAGCTCTTCCGCTTTCAGGCATCCAGAAGAGCGAGTCAAGCGTCAGCTCCATCTCTTCCTCATTGGTCTTTGCGCCACCTGTCATGGTATATTTTTTCCCGTCGGGGGTCTGTATGAATGACCCTTTGGCAAAACGGATCCAGTAGTGAGGTGTGTAGTTGGCAGTAACGTGCAGCACAGTCTCTGTCTGCTTCAATTCCACCTTTGTTATTTCAAACCTGGAGTCAGACACTCCCATTAATGCCGTTGGGTGATTCCAAACAACAGCCTTCTGAGCATGCCCTGCCACTGCGACAAGAGCTAACAGAATGGAAATAATGATTTGTTTGTTCATAACCGTTACTCGCTTGTTTAATTAATTTTGTAAAAATATGTATAACACTAATTCTCCAACACTTTGATCTAACTATTATTACAAGTACCAGAGCAGCACGCGTTCAGGATTCTACCGTGTCATAAAGTTCACTTAGCTTGAGTTGTGTTGCAAAAATCAGGCAGCAAATCTAATGACTGACATTGCAAAAATACATATATCTTTGGTTTTTCACTCTAAATATTGCATAAACAGTGCTTATTTCATTTTTTTTTGTTACTTTTGCTTTAATTTTAATATTATACTGATGAAGAGAGAAACATTATGCGTGCAGGCGGGCTGGAGCCCGAAGAACGGCGAGTCGAGAGTGCTGCCTATCATTCAGAGCACTACGTTCAAGTATGACAACTCAGAGGAAATGGCTATGCTGTTTGACCTGAAGAAGGAAGGCTATTTCTACACCCGTCTGCAGAATCCCACCAATGATGCCGTGGCCAGGAAGATCGCTATGCTTGAAGGTGGAGTGGGGGCCATGCTGACCTCCAGCGGGCAGGCTGCCAACTTTTACGCCATATTTAATATCTGTGAGGCCGGCGGGCATGTCGTGGCTTCGACCGAGATCTATGGCGGCACCTATAATCTGCTGAATGTAACATTAAAGAAATTAGGCATAGAATGTACGTTTGTCGACCCCGAAGCACCTGAGGAAGAACTGCAGAAGGCTTTCCGCCCGAACACCAAAGTCATGTTTGGTGAGACCATCAGTAATCCCGGCTGCAATGTGCTCGATATAGAGAAGTTTGTAAAGGTGGCTCATCGGAATGGCGTGCCCCTCATCGTTGACAACACTTTCGCCACACCTATCAATTGCCGTCCATTCGAATGGGGCTGCGATATCGTTACCCACTCTACGACCAAGTATATGGACGGACATGCCACCCAGGTGGGCGGTGCCATTGTTGACAGTGGTAATTTCGACTGGGACGCACATGCTGAAAAATTCCCGGGCCTCTGCACTCCCGACGAGTCGTATCACGGGCTGACTTATACCAAGGCCTTCGGCAAGATGGCTTACATGACCAAACTGGTGGCCCAGCTGATGCGTGATCTCGGTTCTATTCCGGCTCCTCAGAATTCATTCTTGCTGAACCTCGGGCTCGAGACGCTTCATCTCCGTATGCCACAGCACTGTAAGAATGCGCAGGCCGTAGCAGAATTCCTCCAGGCTGACAGTCGTGTGGCCTGGGTAAACTATAGTGGCCTGAAAGACAACAAGAACTATGCCCTTGCTCAGAAGTATCTGCCTAACGGGTCGTGTGGTGTTTTGTCCTTCGGGCTCAAAGGCGATCGGGAGACGGCTATCCGATTCATGGATTCGCTGAAACTCATCAATATCGTGACCCATGTTGCCGATGCCCGCTCCTGCGTGCTGCACCCGGCAAGTCATACGCACCGACAGCTCTCCGACGAGCAGCTCCGCGAGGCAGGCATTGCCCCCGACCTTATCCGTCTGTCGGTGGGCATAGAGGCCGCAGAAGATATCATCGATGATATCCGGCAGGCTCTCGACCAACTGTGATCATCTCGATGTAGACTACTGCTTACAAACAGAAAACTTGCAAGAATATATTGACGAAGGTCTCCCTGATGATTTTTATCTCAGGGATGCCTTCTCTTTTGGTGCCCACCGACCTTCGCGTGACCGCCCGCCCTGCCTGTGTGCCCCCTGTCTGCACCGGGATTCGGAGCTCTCTCCCGGACAGCGTCATCGTCACGATCCGAGCTGTCATCTATACATTTAACAGGAAAAGCTTTTGGCAGTGATACGATACCTGGAAAGATAAGAAAAGATATAACAATAAGACAAATATTACCGCTTTTCCAAGTGTATTCGAACTTATGTATTTTGTTAGGTAAAAATTCAAAGGATTTTTCATTTATATTAGCATTTAATGCGATTTTCGTGATAAAATTTATTAAAATTGTTGGATAATATAGTTAACTTTTCCTATCTTTGCGATAGGAAACACTATGATTCAATATTCTCAACTATGGCAAAGTACAATATTACTAAAGTAAAGGAGAAAGAGGCTTCCTATCGAACCTTAGTAAGCCCCCAGATGATGGATGAGCTCGAAGCACGAATAAATGATATCATCATTATCCAGAAGAAGTATAGAGATAAGAATTATTCTGCTAAACGCCTGTCAGAAGATTTAGGCACCAACACTCGTTACATCTCTGCAGTGGTCAACGTGAGGTTTCACATGAATTACACCTCTTTTGTCAATTCTCACCGTATCAGGGAGGCCATGAGCCTGCTTGTAGATAAGCGCTATAGGGATCTGACGATGGAAGAGATCTCGGATATGGTCGGATTTTCCAACCGTCAGTCTTTCTATGCCTCTTTTTATAAGATCAATGGAGTGACACCACGCGAGTACAAACTACAACAGTTAGAATATCATCCCGACCTGCTGGAGGTCCCCAAAAAGCGCGGACGCAAAGTGGGAAGCAAAAATAAAGTGAAGCAAAGCGAATATTAAGCAGAGTCAGTAAGCCATTTTGAGTAGATAGAAGATCCTATGGAAGTATATACAGGAATATCACGTTCGGAATATTCCTGCAGATAAAGATGAAGCCTGGCGCCCTGATGGTTGGTGCCAGGCTTCGATTGTTTGGATATGTTCTCGTTACATCGCCGTGATGGCGAGACCGAAAACCGAAGCTGCAAGATGGCGAGGTGACGGAATGACGGAATGAGAGATAAAGCCGATGACCGGAAGCTGTGGGACAGAATAGAGAAAACGGGAGGAATTTGAACCGGGAATTCATAATTCCATGATGATGTCTGAGATATTCTGATATTAAATGAGTAACTTTGCATCTCAAAATAAGATCATCATGAGTAGAAAACGTAAACCATTTCCAGTACTTCAGAATGTTAAGATCGAGGCGGTCGCAGCAGAAGGAAAATGCCTGTTTCACGATGGCGAGCAGGTAGTGTTCGTACCCTTCTGCGTACCGGGTGACATCGTCGACGTGCAGATCGTGAGAAAGAAGCACCATTACTGTGAGGGTAGGGTGGAGCACTTCGTCAAGCTCAGCGAGGTGCGTGCCACGCCAATGTGCGAACATTTCGGTGTCTGTGGCGGCTGCAAATGGCAAAACCTGCCTTACCAGGAACAGCTGAAAGCCAAGCAGCAGCAAGTGCACGATCAGTTGGAACGTATTGGCAAGGTGAAACTTCCCGAATTCAGAACTATCCTCGGATCGGTTAAGACGGTGGCCTATCGGAACAAACTGGAGTATGGCTGCTGCGACAAGCGATGGTTTACGAAGGAGGAACTGGAGAACGAGGATCTCGATCTGTCGGCCAGCAACAACTCGGCCATAGGCTTTCATATTACGGGAGCCTTCGACAAGATCTATCCTATCCGAAAATGCTGGCTGATGGACGACCTGCACAACAGCATTCGTAATGAGGTAGAGTGCTATGCCAAGGAGATAGGCATGTCGTTCTATGACGTAAGGGCACAGCATGGCTTGCTGAGAAATCTGATGTTCAGGAATTCGAACACAGGCGAGCTGATGCTTCTTATCCAGTTTCATTATGACGAAGAGGGTGATGAGGACAAAGCCAGACAGTTACTACAGCATATATCTGATAAATTTCCACAGATCAGCTCCTTACTCTATGTAAACAATCAGAAAGGGAACGACACCGTAGGTGACCTCGACCTGCAGAACTTCAAAGGTACTGACTTTATCTATGAGACAATGGAGGATCTGAGGTTTAAGGTGGGTCCCAAGAGCTTTTACCAGACCAACACGGATCAAGCTTATCATCTTTACAGCATAGCACGGCAGTTCTGTTTCGATGAACATCAGTATTCCTCTCACGAAGAAGGGGTCGACGAGCTGCCACTGATTTATGACCTCTATACCGGTACAGGGACTATCGCCAACTTTGTGGCACGTCGTGCCGGAAAGGTGATCGGTATAGAATACGTGCCTGAAGCTATCGAGGACGCTAAAGTTAACAGCCAGATCAATGAAATAGGCAATACGGAATTCTTTGCCGGCGATATGAAGAATATCCTCACCGATGATTTTATAGGTGAACATGGCCAGCCCGACATCATCATTACTGACCCGCCCCGTGCCGGTATGCACCCAGACGTGATCAATGTGATAATCAATGCAGCTCCAAAACGCATCGTGTACGTAAGCTGCAACCCTGCTACACAGGCGCGAGACCTGGCTCTGCTTGACCCTCAATACGAGGTGGCGGAAGTTCAGCCCGTAGACATGTTTCCACATACGCCGCATGTCGAAAATGTGGTTCTATTGCTCAGACGATCATAAAAGTTGATTTTTTTCATTTAACAGATCTTCGGCTCCTGAAAAGAACATCCTTCATGAGCCGAAGATCGTTGTATGAGGTATAGAGGGAACAAAATCAGAAATCAGCTCAACGAGAATAGCAATTTCTGCCTTTATTACTATTTTTACCCACTTATACAAAGGAATTATGTGTTAACATAGTGTAAAACGTACATTTGTATCTGTATTTTTCCTACCTTTGTACAATAAATTATCCGAACTAGGGGTTTACATTCAGGAAAATAAGAAAAACAATAGGTTTTAGTCATAATAAAGTCATAAGGAAAGGAAGATATGCGTCAGCTTAAAATTCAAAAAAGCATCACGAATCGTTCTAGCGAAGCTCTTGATAAATATCTTGTAGAGATAGGTCGTGTACCTATGATTACAGTAGATGAAGAAATCGAGCTTGCTCAGGCCATCAGAAAAGGAGGAAAGGAAGGAGAGCGGGCTAAAGAAAAATTAGTCAAGGCAAATCTTCGATTCGTGGTTTCTGTTGCTAAGCAATATCAGCATCAGGGATTAGGTCTCACAGACCTGATCGATGAGGGTAACATCGGATTGGTAAAGGCTGCTGAAAAATTTGACGAGACAAGAGGATTCAAATTTATATCATATGCTGTTTGGTGGATCAGACAGAGCATACTGCAGGCCATCGCTGAGCAAAGTCGTATCGTAAGGCTGCCGCTTAATCAGGTGGGTGCATTATCAAAGATCAACTCTGAGATTTCTAAGTTCGAACAAACTAATCAGCGTCGTCCTTCAGTACAAGAGCTTTCCAGTCTGACCAATATTGAAGAGTCCAAGATCGATCAGACTATCAAGGCCGATAATCATCACATGAGTATCGATGCTCCGTTTCAGGAGGATGACGACAACAGTATGGCCGATGTCTTATCATCAGGAGACGACAGTCGTGCTGACAAGCAGGTGGATTATGAAAGCATGTCGAAAGAACTTGATGCAGTATTGCGTAATGTACTCAAGGAACGTGAGATAACGATCGTGAGAGAGTGTTTCGGTATCGGCTGCCACGAAAAAGGTCTTGAAGAAATTGGAGACCAGCTGGGGCTTACCCGAGAACGCGTAAGACAGATACGTGAGAAAAGTATCGTGAAACTGCGCGAAAGTGGATATGCCAAGCTTCTCATAAAATACTTAGGATAAACAGATCCGATTACGCCGAGCTTCTCATACAGTATTTAGAATAAAAGTAGTACGACTATGACAAGCTTCTCATATGTTATTTAGAATAAATAACTTTGGAAATATACAGAATTTTCATCATACGGAAAAGCGATATACTTGAAATTCAGGTATATCGCCTTTTTTATTCTTTTTTACTGATATCCACTCCAAATCCCATTTCTTGTTCTCTTTTCCAAAAACAACTATAATGAGAATTATGATAAATAATACAGTATTATCCAAAAACAACAGACATATTTGAGAACACGCATAATGCCGTCTGCCCCGTGGTCTACATGGAGGGATTCACCAAGTCCCCCTATAACTTGAGCAAGATAGCCCGTTATCAGCCTCGTGGGCCTTGCCAGGGATAAACGAGTCATGGCATGCCATCATGGTTACATCACACTTTTGCCGGAGGTGTCTGAATGAATTCCGCCCAGGGGCTTATTTTTATTGAAACATGTAGGATTCTTGTTTATTTTCAGTACCTTTGTACGCAAATCACAAATATATAATAAGGTAATAAAGAGTCGATGATCACACTTACAAATCTTGCCATTCAGTTTGGTAAGCGAGTTCTTTACAAAGATGTCAATATCAAGTTTACCAAGGGTAACATATATGGTGTCATAGGTGCCAACGGTGCAGGAAAGTCAACGCTGCTACGTGCCATCAGCGGGGAGCTGGAACCCAACAAAGGAACCGTGGAGATGGGCTCTGGCGAGCGTCTCTCTATCTTGGAACAGGATCACTTCAAATATGATGGGAGCAGCGTGATGGACACGGTGCTCATGGGCTATGAGCCTCTGTGGAACAACATGCAGGAACGCAATGCCCTCTACTCCAAGGCCGAAATGACCGAGGAGGACGGCAACCGCGCCGCTGAACTGGAAGAGAAGTTTGCCGAGATGAACGGCTATGAGGCTGAGAGCGAAGCGGCTCAGCTGCTGCAGAACCTTGGCGTAGCCGAGTCGCAGCACCAGAAACTGATGAGCGAGCTGTCGAACAATGAGAAGGTGCGTGTGATGCTGGCTAAGGCTCTCTTTGGCAAACCCGACAACCTGCTGCTCGACGAGCCTACCAACGACCTCGACCTCGACACCGTGGAATGGCTGGAAGACTATCTGGGCGAGATCGATGAGAACCAGACGGTGCTCGTGGTGAGCCACGACCGTCACTTCCTCGACACGGTAAGTACGCAGACCATAGATATCGACTTCGGCAAGGTGACAGTGTTTGCCGGAAACTACAGTTTCTGGTACGAGAGTTCGCAGCTGGCCCTGCGCCAGGCACAGAATCAGAAGCTGAAGGCCGACGAGAAAAAGAAGCAGCTCGAGGAGTTTATCCGCCGCTTCTCTGCCAATGTGGCTAAGAGCAAGCAGACCACCTCACGCAAGAAGATGCTGGAGAAGCTCAATGTGGAGGAGATACGTCCTTCCAGCCGCAAGTATCCCGGTATCATCTTCCAGATGGAGCGTGAACCCGGCAACCAGATACTGGAAGTGGAGGATCTGAAAGCTGTCGATACGGACGGTACCGTGCTCTTCGACCACATCAACTTCAACATAGAGCAGGGACAGAAAGTGGTGTTCCTGAGCCATAACCCCAAGGCCATGACCGCCCTCTTTGAGATCATCAACGAGAACCGTCAGGCCGACGGCGGCACATTCAAGTGGGGCGTGACCATCACCACCGCCTATCTCCCACTCGACAACACCAAGTTCTTTGAGTCGGACATGAACCTTGTGGACTGGCTCAGCCAGTACGGCCCGGGCAACGAGGTAGCCATGAAGGCTTATCTGGGGCGCATGCTCTTCAAGCAGGAAGAGGTAGAGAAGCAGGTCAACGTGCTCTCGGGAGGTGAGAAGATGCGCTGTATGATAGCGCGCATGCAGCTGCAGAACGCCAACTGCCTGATCCTCGACACACCAACCAACCACCTCGACCTGGAGAGTATTCAGGCCTTCAACAACAACCTGACCACCTTCAGGGGTAACATACTGTTCTCCAGCCATGACCACGAGTTCATCGAGACCGTGGCAAACCGCATCATCGAGCTCACTCCCAACGGTACGATCGACAAGCTCATGCCCTACGACGAGTATATCCATGATGAGCAGATCAAGGAGCAGAAAGTCAAGATGTATAGTCTTTAACACATCAGACATCAGAGAGCGGGCGATAGTAAAACTGTCGTCCGCTTTATCATGGCATGCTTTTTGCTAAATATACCATTAAAAAAACGACTTACAATTATGGCAGATAATCAGAAAGAAAAAACGACAGAAGTAGAGACCGACAAGGTGAATACCACAGATAAGACTCAGTCCTCTGAGGATACCAACACGCAGGAGCAGACTGAGGGCCAGCAGCCCGAGAAAGATGCAGATATGAAAAAAGAAGAGCAGCAGGCTGAAGCACAGCAGGAAGAGAAAGACCCGCTGGCCGAAGCCCAACAGCAGATAGAGATGCTGAAAGATCAGCTGCTCCGCACCGCGGCAGAGTTTGACAATTTCAAGAAGCGCACCGTGCGCGAGAAGGCAGAGCTCATCAGGAACGGTGGCGAGAAGACCGTGGCAGCCATCCTCCCCGTGCTCGACGACTTTGAGCGCGCCATGGCCGACAAGAGCGAAGACCCCAAGGTCATCAGAGAGGGCATAGAGATGATATTCAATAAGTTTGTGAAGTCGCTCGAGAGCATCGGCGTGAAGAAGATCGACGCGCTCGACACTGAATTCAATACCGATTTCCACGAGGCCATCGCCATGGTTCCGGGTATGGGCGACGACAAGAAGGGCAAGGTGATCGACTGTGTACAGACGGGTTACACCATGAACGACAAGGTGATACGTCATGCCAAAGTGGCTGTGGCACAGTAATACCAGCCTGACGAGAAGAGTTAAAACATAGATCATTCTCAAGGAGAATCATTGGAATATGGCAGAGAAAAGAGATTACTACGAGGTACTTGGCGTAGATAAGAGTGCGACCGAAGATCAGATCAAGAAGGCCTATCGCAAGATGGCCATCAA
>LAHS01004113.1_pt1 | contig 16485 bp, 9 predicted proteins | sample 329651 | NCBI WGS metagenome assembly LAHS01 (sample SAMN03275699, study PRJNA271635) | activated sludge metagenome | isolation source: sample C-1 Sludge from hydrolytic chamber (first chamber) of Anaerobic... | reverse complement strand
CGCTTCGTTTTGCGGATTATACTTATCTAACAATGGGCCTGCGCTGAAGCCCCAAAAAATAGCGAGGCATGGTTTCACAACCACGCCTCGCAGCAAACTTAACAACCAATAAAGAAATAGATTGCTAATGGTGTTGTAGGGTATTTATCTGATGAACAGCAGCTCACGGTATTTGGGCAGTGTCCACATTTCGTCGGCTACGATCAGTTCCAGCTTGTCGATCTGGTATCTGATCTCTTCCATCTTCGGCTCCACGGTGTCGTGGTAGGCGATGGCTTTCTCGCGCTCACACTCAATCTTGTTGGCCACCTTGCGGGCGTTGACCAGCTCCTCCACGCCCGTCTCGATCGACTGTGTGCGCTCGGCAATCTCGCGGATGAGCTTCTTGTTGCGTGCGGTGAGCGAGGCGGCCTCGGCCTCGTCGAAGATGTCGTACATGTTCTCTACGTTCTTGGCCAGCTGGCTCTGGTAGCGTGTGGCCACGGGGATGATATGGTTCATCGAGAGGTCGCCCATGACGCGTGCCTCGATCTGGATGCGCTTGGTGTAGGTTTCCCATTTCACTTCGTTGCGCGCCTCGAGCTCGTTCTCCTTCATCACGTTCATGGTCTCGAACATGCGGATGCTCTCCTTGTCGAGGTAACGGTCGAAGATGATGGGGCACGACTTCTCGGTGTCGAGTCCGCGCTTGGCAGCCTCTTCCACCCACTCGTCAGAATAGCCGTTGCCGTCGAAGTGGATGGATGCGCAGGCACGGATGTCATCGCGTACCACGTCGAGGATGGCGCTGAACTTCTCCTCACCCTTGGCGATGAGTGCGTCTACGCGCTCCTTGAAGCAGGCCAGGGCTTCGGCCACGGCCGTGTTGAGGGTGATCATGGCACTGGCGCAGTTGGCCTCCGAGCCTACGGCGCGGAACTCGAAGCGGTTGCCGGTGAAGGCGAAGGGCGAGGTGCGGTTGCGGTCGGTGTTGTCGATCATGATCTCGGGAATCTCGGGGATGTCGAGCTTCACGCCCTGCTTGCCCTTGAGGCTGAGGTCGTCTTTGTCGGCGGTCTCGATGTGGTCGAGCAGGTCGCTGAGCTGCTTGCCCAGGAAGCTCGAGATGATGGCGGGCGGTGCCTCGTTGGCCCCCAGACGATGGGCATTGGTGGCGCTCATGATGCTGGCCTTGAGCAGTCCGTTGTGGCGATACACGCCCATGAGCGTCTCGACGATGAACACCACGAAGCGCAGGTTCTCCTCGGGGGTCTTGCCGGGGCCGTGGAGCAGCACGCCCGTGTCGGTGGAGAGGCTCCAGTTGTTGTGCTTGCCCGAGCCGTTGATGCCGGCAAAGGGCTTCTCGTGGAGCAGCACCTGGAAGCCGTGGCGGCGTGCCACCTTCTTCATGAGGCTCATGAGCAGCATGTTGTGGTCGACGGCCAGGTTGGTCTCCTCGAAGATGGGCGCGAGCTCAAACTGGTTGGGGGCCACCTCGTTGTGGCGTGTCTTGCAGGGGATGCCCAGCTCCAGGGCCTGGATCTCGAGGTCTTTCATGAAGGCCTGCACGCGCTCGGGGATGGTGCCGAAGTAGTGGTCGTCCATCTGCTGGTTCTTGGCCGAGTCGTGGCCCATGAGGGTGCGGCCAGTGAGCATGAGGTCGGGACGTGCGGCAAAGAGGTCTTCGTCCACGAGGAAGTATTCCTGCTCCCATCCCAGGTTCGACACCACCTTCTTCACGCTGTCGTTGAAATAGTGGCACACATCGGTGGCAGCCACGTTCACGGCGTGCAGGGCGCGCAGCAGCGGAGCCTTGTAGTCGAGGGCCTCACCGGTGTAGGAGATGAAGATGGTGGGGATGCAGAGCGTATCATCCATGATAAATACGGGAGAGGTGGGGTCCCAGGCCGAATAGCCGCGGGCCTCGAAAGTGTTGCGTATGCCGCCTGAGGGGAAGCTCGAGGCGTCGGGCTCCTGCTGCATGAGCAGCTTTCCGCTGAAGTCCTCGATCATGCCGCCCTTGCCGTCGTGCTCGATGAAGGCGTCGTGCTTCTCGGCCGTACCCTCGGTGAGGGGCTGGAACCAGTGGGTGTAGTGGGTCACACCGTTCTCGTCGGCCCACTGCTTCATGCCTTTGGCCACGGCGTCGGCAATGGTGCGGTCGAGGCGTTGGCCGTTGTCGATGACATCGATGAGTTTCTCGTAGACGTCAGCCGGCAGGTATTTGTACATCTTCTGCCGGTTGAACACTTTCTTCCCGAAGATCTCTGAAGGACGCTCCAGAGGGGAGATTACTTCCTGTGGTCGTTTCTTGGATGCCGACTCAACAGCATCGAATCTTAAGTTTGCCATACGTCTGAATGTTGTTTATACGATACTTTTTTGTATTTATTTGTTGTTGATGTTCTGTTTCAGCCGGCACTGCCGTCAAGACAGTGCCGGGGTGTCATAGTGTGCAGAGTAGGGCTTCAGGGTCTGAGCGTGAAACCGAAGAGCAGCCAGGCTTTCTCGCTGCTGGGGTTGGTGGCGATGCCTGCGAACACCGGTACCGAGAACGAGTCGGTGACGCGGATGTCTTTGGTGGCCTTCACCGACACGTTGGTCACGGCAAAGCCGTTGGCCTCGGCATAGAACGAGGTGGCGTAGGGCACGGCACCCACCGTTGCTGTCCACTGGCAGCCGGCCAGCGAGAAGGGCACTGCGGCCTCGAGGTATGAGGAGTAGGCCCGGTCGCCACTGTTGTTCACACCGTCGTTTCCTGCGAAGTTGGTGTACCAGTTGAGGGCCAGCGGTCCGAAATCGTAGCCCACATTGGCCTCGAACACATGGCTTGTGGAATGGGCGGCATAGTCGAAGTAACGCTCGTTGGGCGTGTTGAACCAGTAGTCGGTCACCCCGATGTGGAATCCGCCTACCTGCCACGCTGCCGTGAGGTCGAACTCCTTGGTGTCGTTGGGGTCGGAGAGACCTACCGAGCCCCATGCGGTGAGTGACAGTCCTTTGTAGGCAATGCCGAGTGTAGGCTGAAGGCTCACATCGCCGAGATCCTGTCCGCGCCAGATGTATTGGTTGACAACATCTGCGGCGATGGTTCCTTCTACTTTGTCCTGAGCAGTGGCTGGCATGGCGGTCGCTACGATGGCCATCAGCACTAATCCTTTTACCTTTTCCATAAGCTCCTGTAATTTTGTTGATGTGTTATAGAGAGGCTGCGGACGTTCCGCAGCACAGGGTGTCCTTATGGCAAACCGTGTGTGGCCTTATCCTGCCACCCACTTCTCCATGCGGTGCATCGCCTCCTCCACATCTGCGCGGTCGCCAAACGAGGTGAGCCGGAAGTAGCCTTCTCCGCTGGGGCCGAAGCCCACGCCTGGCGTGCACACCACGCCGCAGCCATAGAGCAGCTGCTCGAAGAATTTCCAGCTGTCGGTGCCCTGGGGCGTCTTCACCCAGAGGTAGGGTGCATTCTCGCCGCCGTAGACATTGTAACCCAGCTTGAGGAGTGTCTGGCGCATGATGCGCGCATTCTCCATATAGTAGGCGATGGTCTGTCTTACCTGTTGCTTGCCCTCGGGGGTGTAGATGGCTTCGGCCGCGCGCTGGGTGATATAGCTCGTGCCGTTGAACTTGGTGCTCTGCCTGCGGTCCCAGATGGGGTTGAGGTCGATGCGCTTGGTGCCGTCGAGGGTGGCGGCAGTGAGCTCCTTGGGAATGACCGTATAGCCGCATCTTACGCCGGTGAACCCGGCTGTCTTGCTGTAGCTGCGGAACTCGATGGCGCACTTGCGGGCTCCTTTGATCTCGTAGATCGAGTGGGGGATGGAGTCGTCCTGGATGTAAGCCTCGTAGGCGGAGTCGTAGAAGATGATCGAGTCGTTCTGCAGCGCGAAGTCCACCCATTTGCGCAGCTCTTCTTTGGAGAGCACCGTGCCCGTGGGGTTGTTGGGGTAGCACAGGTAGATCATGTCTACGCGTCGGTCAGGCAGAGCGGGTATGAAGTTGTTCTCGGCCGTGCAGGGGAAGTAGGTCACGTCGCTCCAGCTGCCTTGCTCGAAGAGTCCGGCCCGTCCGATCATCGCGTTGGAGTCGACATATACGGGGTACACAGGGTCGGTCACGCCGATGTTGTTGTCCCAGCGCAGTATCTCTTGGATATTGCTGGTGTCGCTCTTGGCACCGTCGTTGATGAATATCTCGTTAACATCGAGCTGGATGCTGCGAGGGGCAAAGTCGTTCTTCAGAATGGCCTCACGTAGGAAGTCGTAGCCGCGCTCGGGTCCGTAGCCTCTGAACGAGGACTTGACGCCCATCTCGTCCACCGCCTTGTGCATAGCCTCGATGACGGCGGGGCAGAGGGGCTGTGTTACATCGCCTATTCCTAGGCTTACCACCCTTGTCTTGGGGTGCGATACCTTGAAGGCATTTACTCTTTTGGCCACGTCGGCAAACAGATAGTTGCCGGGGAGTTTGAGATAGTGTTCGTTTACTAATGCCATGTTATGTTGATTTTCTTTATATTGTGATAAGTTTGCTCTTTTGATGTCTGCCGTTGCCTATGGCAGTGGCACCTCACCCTCGCAGATGAAGGCTGCCGGTCCGGTCATGTAGACGTGTGCGTCTCTTTCCGCCCAGTCGATGTGCAGGGTGCCGCCATCCATGATGATGTCCGACTGCCGTCCGCTCAGGCCCAGCTTTGCGGCTGCCACTGCTGTGGCGCAGGCTCCTGTGCCGCAGGCCATGGTGATGCCGCTGCCTCGTTCCCACACACGGGTACGGATGGTGCCGTCGGCGATGACCTGCGCAAATTCGATGTTGCAGCGCTCGGGGAATGCCTTGTCATACTCGAGACGCGAGCCGTGGGCGCTGATGTCGAGTCCCTCGATATGGTCAACGAAGATCACATAGTGTGGGTTGCCCATGCTCACAAACAGGGCCTGGCCGCTACCGGCGATATCTAATGTGGGGGCTACGCCTGTGAACTGTACTGGCACATCAAACTGTGGTTCCAGCATGTCGACCGTGACCGACGCCACGGTGCTGCTGCCGTTGTGGGTGTCGAGATGCAGTACCAGGGTCTTTACGCCCGACTTGGTCTCCAGTCTGATTTCCGTCTTGGTGCAGAGGCCCTTTTCGTAAAGGTATTTCCCGATACAGCGACTGGCGTTGCCACACATCATGGCCTCTGAGCCATCGGCATTGAAGATACGCATGCTGTAGTCGGCCTTGCTGGCATCAGAGGGTGCCCCGATAAGCACCAGCCCGTCACTTCCGATGCCTGTATGGCGGCTGCTCCATGCCTTGGCGGCAGCCTCGGGGGCGGGCACATTATATAATAAGGTGTCGACATAGATGTAGTCGTTGCCTGCCCCATGCATCTTGGTGAAGTGAATGATGTTTGTCATAATGCTTATCTTTTACCTTTATTGATAACCTTTTGTTGTTATTACGATGCAAAGTTAAGACAAAATGAAACTTAAACGTATAAAATACTAGAAAAATGACGAACTAATTTTAATAAAATGCCAAACTGTAAGCATCCGCCTCCCGTTTGCTTACTATCTGTAATATTTTTGCCCCACAATGGTGTTATATTGTTACAAGGGCCGAAAAAGTTGTTCCAAAAAGTAATATCATACGATGATATAATAACAAAATGTATTAATTTTGCACTTGAGAATTAGCAAATAGACAGCAAATCGTTTGTTTTATTTAATAATAGGTAGTTATGAAGAAAATCGAAGCAATTATTCGCAAGACGAAGTTTAATGATGTGAAGGAAGCATTGCTTGCTGCCGACATCGAGTGGTTCTCCTACTATGATGTGCGTGGCGAAGGCAAGATGCGTCAGGCCCGTATCTACCGTGGTGTGATGTATGATACCAGCAGCATCGAGCGCGTGCTCTTGAACATTGTTGTGCGTGACAAGAATGTTGAGAAGACGATTTCTGCCGTCGAGAAAGCGGCGCGTACAGGAGAGGTCGGCGACGGCCGTATCTTTGTGATTCCCGTAGAGAATACGGTTCGTATCAGGACCGGTGAGCGCGGAGACATCGCGTTGTATAATGCCGAGCAGGAAGAGTAGAACTTTCAGGACAACGACAAAAGATTGTTTGAAAGGGATAAGAATTAACAGAAAGGTATTAACCATTTTAATGACACGATTATGACTACACAAGAATTAGGAATATCCATTGATACTGTATGGATGCTGTTGGCAGCCATGTTGGTTTTCTTCATGCAACCGGGATTTGCCCTGTGTGAGGCAGGTTTCACCCGTAGTAAGAATACAGCGAATATTCTGTTTAAGAACTTTGTCGACTTTATGATTGGCTCCGTGCTCTTCTGGTTTGTCGGGTTTGGATTTATGTTTGGCTCAGATGGCCAGGGCTTTATTGGCATGCCCAACTTTGGCGACCTGAGTTTCTACAAGAACGCAGCAGGTCTCCCCGTTGAGGGTTTCCTTATCTTCGAGACCATGTTCTGTGCCACGAGTGCCACCATCGTCAGCGGTGCCATGGCCGAGCGCACCAAATTCTCGATGTATTGCGTTTATAGCTTCTTCATCTCCCTCATCATTTATCCGGTCGAGGGCCACTGGACCTGGGGCGGCGGCTGGCTGAGCAACGCCGATCCTGCCGGGTTCATGATGTCTACCTTCGGCGTGCCGTTCCACGATTTCGCCGGTTCGGCCATCGTGCACAGTGTAGGTGGCGTGCTGGCCCTTATCGGCGCCCTGGTGCTCGGCCCCCGTCTGGGCAAGTATCGCAGCGACGGTCGCAGCAACGCCATCCCTGGTCACAGCCTGACCATCGCCTCCCTGGGTGTGTTCATCCTCTGGTTTGGCTGGTTCGGTTTCAACCCCGGTTCTCAGCTTGCTGCCAGCGGTGAGGTGAACCGCGTAGCCATCTCGCACGTGTTCCTCACCACCAATCTGGCCGCTGTGGCTGGTGGTTTGGCCACGATGTTCACCACTTGGATCAAGTATGGCAAACCCTCGTTCTCGCTCACCCTCAACGGCATCCTTGCCGGTCTGGTGGGTATCACCGCCGGTTGTGACCTTGTGTCGCCTGCAGGCGCTTTGGCTATCGGTGCCATCTGCGGCGTTCTCCTGCCCTTCGGCATTGAGTTTATCGACCAGAAGCTGCACATCGACGACCCCGTGGGTGCCAGCAGCGTACATGGTATCTGCGGTATCGCAGGCACGCTCCTCACCGGTCTCTTCTCGGTAAGCACCGGCGCACTCTACGGTCATGGCTTCGGCGCTTTTGGGGCCCAGGTGCTGGGTATCCTCTGCATCGACGGTTGGGCTGTGCTGTGCGGTGTCATCCTCTTCGTAGGCATCAAGAAGACCGTCGGTCTGCGTGTCGACAAGCGCATCGAGGAAGAAGGTCTCGATATCTACGAGCACGGAGAGAGCTGCTACAACTGATCCCCGCCATCGGCGACCCATATCTCAAAAGGCAGGCGGGCTGCTACAGCACCCGTCTGCATTTTGCCCCCTCGGGGGAAGCCCAATGATCAATACAAGCATCAAGAGACATATTAATCTTTAGCAAACAACATAGCAACATCAACAACCATGTGTGGAATAGTAGGAATTTTCAACATTCAGGACCAGCGTCCTGAACTGCGACAGCAGGCCTTGGCCATGAGTCGGCGCATCCGTCATCGCGGACCCGACTGGAGCGGTATCTATTGTGGCGGCTCTGCCATTCTCTGCCACGAGCGTCTGAGCATCGTCGACCCCGAGTCGGGCCGACAGCCCCTGTTCTCACCCGACCGACAGCAAGTGCTGGCTGTCAATGGTGAGATTTACAACCATCAGGATATCCGTACACAATTCAAGGACTACGCCTTCCAGACCGAGTCGGACTGCGAGGTGATCCTTACGTTATATCGTCAGTGGAAAGCCGAGGGTGCTTCTGCTGACGCTATTCCGTCTCTGATCGAGCGGTTGAGCGGCATCTTTGCCTTTGCCCTCTACGACACCACCGACGACAGTTTCCTCATCGCCCGCGACCCCATCGGTGTCATCCCTCTCTATATCGGCTACGATGCCGACGGCAAGGTGCTGGTAGCCTCCGAGCTCAAGGCCTTGGAAGGCTGCTGCGACCGCTACGAGCCTTTCCTTCCCGGTCATTACTACTGGAGCAAGGCCCCCGGCGTGAAGCCCTATTACCATCGCAGCTGGCAAGACAGCGTGCCCGACGGACATGCCAGCGGAACCTACGAGCAGGCCGTGAAAGATGTGAGAGAGTCGCTCATGGCCGCCGTGCGCCGCCAGTTGATGAGCGACGTGCCCTATGGCGTGCTGCTCAGTGGAGGCCTCGACTCGTCGGTCATCTCAGCCATTGCTGAGGTGTATGCCGAGAACCGTATCGAGAACGGTGGCGAGACGCGTGCCTGGTGGCCCCGTCTGCACAGCTTTGCCGTGGGCCTCAAGGGTGCCCCCGACCTGGCCAAGGCCCGTCTGGTGGCCGATCACATCGGTACCGTACACCACGAGATCAACTATACCATCCAGGAGGGCCTCGATGCCATCCGCGATGTCATCTACTTCATCGAGACCTACGACGTCACCACCGTGCGTGCCTCTACGCCGATGTACCTCCTGGCCCGCGTCATCAAGTCGATGGGCATCAAGATGGTGCTCTCGGGCGAGGGTGCCGACGAGATCTTCGGAGGCTACCTCTACTTCCACAAGGCCCCTTCGGCCGAGGAGTTTCACCGCGAGACCGTGCGCAAAATCTCCAAACTCTACCTCTACGACTGCCTGCGTGCCAACAAGAGCCTGTCGGCCTGGGGCGTAGAGGGCCGCGTGCCGTTCCTCGACAAGGAGTTCATGGAGGTGGCCATGAACCTCGACCCGGCCTGGAAGATGTGCCCGGGTCAGGCCGTGGAGAAACGCATCGTGCGCGAGGCCTTCAGCGACATGCTGCCCGAGGAGGTGGCCTGGCGACAGAAGGAGCAGTTCTCTGACGGTGTGGGCTACTCGTGGATCGACATGCTCAAGCAGGTCACGGCAGCGGCTGTGACCGACGAGCAGATGGCCCACGCCGCCGAGCGGTTCCCCATCAACCCCCCGCAGAACAAGGAGGAGTATTACTACCGCTCCATCTTTGCCGAGCATTTCCCCAGCGACAGCGCCGCCCGCAGCGTGCCCAGCGTACCCAGCGTGGCCTGTTCCACCGCCGAGGCCCTGGCCTGGGACAGCTCATTCAAGAACCTCAACGACCCCAGCGGACGGGCCGTGGCAGGTATTCATCAACAAGCATACAACCAATAGGAAATCAAAAGATATGAACACAGGATTGTACAACAGTGCCTACGAGCATGATGCGTGCGGTGTAGGTATGGTAGTCAACATTTACGGCAACAAGAGCCACGAGCTGGTTGACAACGCCTTGAAGGTACTCGAGAACATGCGCCACCGTGGTGCCGAGGGTGCCGACAACAAGACGGGCGACGGAGCAGGTATCATGCTCCAGATACCCCATGAGTTTATTCTCCTGCAGGGCATCCCCGTGCCCGAGAAGGGCAAATACGGCACAGGACTCATCTTCCTGCCCAAGGACGAGAAACGGCAGCAGGAAATCCTCTCTATCATGATCGAGGAGATCGAGCGCGAGGGCCTCCAGCTCATGCACCTGCGCACCGTACCCACCAACCCCGACTGTCTCGGCGAGGCCGCGCTGGGCACCGAGCCCGTTATCAAGCAGGCCTTCATCACCGGCGTGACCGACGACAAGGTGCCCGTCTTCGAGCGTGTGCTCTACCTCATCCGCAAGAGAATCGAGCGCCGCGTTCACGACAAAGACTTCTATATCTGCTCGCTCTCGAGCAAGAGCATCGTCTACAAGGGCATGCTCACCAGCCTGCAGGTGCGCCAGTATTTCCCCGACCTCACCAACACCTATTTCACCAGCGGCCTGGCCCTGGTACACAGCCGCTTCTCTACCAACACCTTCCCCACGTGGAGCTTGGCCCAGCCCTTCCGCCTGCTGGCCCACAACGGCGAGATCAACACCATCCGCGGCAACCGCGGGTGGATGCAGGCCCGCGAGAGCGTGCTCTCGAGCGAGGCCCTGGGCGACGTGCAGGACATCTCGCCCATCGTTCAGCCCAATATGAGCGACTCGGCTTCTTTAGACAATGTCTTCGAGTTCTTCGTCATGAGCGGCCTGTCGCTGCCCCATGCCATGGCGGTGATGGTGCCCGAGAGCTTCAACGACAAGAACCCCATCTCCGAAGACCTCAAGGCCTTCTACGAGTACCACTCCATCCTGATGGAACCCTGGGACGGTCCGGCAGCCCTGCTCTTCAGCGACGGCCGCTATGCCGGTGGCATGCTCGACCGCAACGGCCTGCGCCCCGCCCGCTATACCATCACCAAGAACGACATGATGGTGGTGGCCTCCGAGGTGGGTGTCATGGACTTCGACCCCTCTGAGGTGGCCGAGAAGGGACGCCTGCAGCCGGGCAAGATCCTGCTCATCGACACCCAGGAAGGCCGTATCTACTACGACGGCGAGATCAAGGAGCGGCTGGCCGCCGAGCATCCCTACCGCCAGTGGCTCAGCACCAACCGCATACAGCTCGAGAAGGTACACAGCGGTCGCAAGGTGGAGAACGGCGTGGCCGACCTCACCCGCAAGGAGGTGGAGTTTGGCTTCGAGCAGGAAGACATCGACTCGACCATCATCCCCATGGCCACCAACGGCCAGGAGCCCACGGCCTCGATGGGCAACGACACGCCGCTGGCTGTGCTCAGCGACCGTCCGCAGATCTTCTTCAACTATTTCCGCCAGCAGTTCGCACAGGTCACCAACCCTGCCATCGACTCCATCCGCGAGAACCTCGTCATGAGCCTCTCAGAGTATATCGGCAGGGTGGGCACGGGCATCCTCAACCCCGACGAGACCAACTGCAAGATGGTGCGCCTGCCGCATCCCATCCTCACCAACACGCAGCTCGACATCCTGTGCAACATCCGCTATAAGGGTTTCAACACCCGCAAGCTCAAGCTCAGCTTCACCCCTGCCGACGAACAGCCGGGCGAAGCCCTGCGCGCGGCCCTCGACAGCCTCTGCCAGGAGGTGGCCCGCAGCGTGGACGAAGGTTACAACTACATCATACTCTCAGACCGTGACCTCGCCTCCGCCGACGTGCCCATCCCCTCGCTGCTGGCTGTGAGTGCCGTACACCATTACCTCATCAGCGTGGGCAAGCGCGTGCAGACCGCCCTCATCGTCGAGAGTGGCGAGATACGCGAGGTGATGCACGCCGCCCTGCTGCTGGGCTACGGCGCCTCTGCCCTCTGCCCCTACCTCACCTATGCCGTCCTCGACGACCTGGTGAAGCGCCACAAGATACAGGAAGACTATGCCACGGCCGAGGCCAACTACATCAAGGCCGTGAAGAAAGGCCTCTATAAGATCATGGCCAAGATGGGCATCTCTACCATCCGCTCTTACCGCGGGGCCAAGATCTTCGAGTCTATCGGCCTCTCGGAGTCGCTGCTCAAGACCTATTTCGGCACCGACATCAGCACCATCGGAGGCATTGGCCTCGACAAGATTGCCGCCGACGCCGTCTCTCGCAAGACCGCCGCAGCCAAGGCCGACCCCGACATGCTCGAGAACATCGGACTGTTTCATTGGCGCAAGGACGGCATCCAGCATGCCTGGAACCCCGAGACCATCGCCACGCTGCAGCTCGCCACGCGCAACGGCAGCTACGAGCAGTTCAAGCGCTACACCCAGATGGCCGACGACAAGGCAGAGCCCATCTTCATCCGCGACTTCTTCGGGTTCAAGAAGAACCCCATCAGCATCGACAAGGTGGAGCCCGTGGAGGAGATTGTCAAGCACTTTGTCACCGGCGCCATGTCGTTCGGCGCACTGAGCAAGGAAGCCCACGAGGCCATGGCCCTGGCCATGAACAAGCTCGGCGCACGCTCCAACACCGGTGAGGGTGGCGAGGGCGACGACCGTTTCTATGGCTCGGTAGACGGCATCTCGCTCAACAGCAAGACCAAGCAGGTGGCCTCTGGCCGCTTCGGTGTCACCACCGACTACCTGGTCAATGCCGAAGAGATACAGATCAAGGTGGCACAGGGTGCCAAGCCCGGTGAGGGCGGACAGCTGCCCGGATTCAAGGTCAACGAGGTGATTGCCCGTACCCGCCACTCCATCCCCGGCATCTCACTCATCTCGCCTCCCCCTCACCACGACATCTATAGCATCGAAGACCTGGCACAGCTCATCTTCGACCTCAAGAACGTCAACCCCACGGCGGCCATCAGCGTGAAGCTCGTGGCCGAGAGCGGCGTGGGAACCATTGCCGCCGGCGTGGCCAAGGCCAAGGCCGACCTCATCATCATATCGGGCTCGGAGGGCGGCACGGGTGCCAGCCCCTCCTCGAGCATGCGCTTCGCGGGAATCTCACCCGAGATCGGGCTATCGGAGACACAGCAGACACTCGTCAAGAACGGACTGCGCGGACAGGTGCGCCTGCAGGTCGACGGACAGGTGAAGACCGGCCGCGACATCATACTCATGGCCCTGCTGGGCGCCGAGGAGTTCTCGTTCGGTACGTCGGCCCTCATCGTGCTGGGCTGCGTCATGATGCGTAAGTGTAACCTTAATACCTGTCCCATGGGTGTGGCCACGCAAGACCCCAAGCTGCGTGCCCATTTCAAGGGCCACTACAGCTATCTGGTCAACTTCTTCACCTTCCTGGCGCAGGAGGTGCGCGAGTATTTGGCCGAGATGGGATTCACCTCGCTGGCCGACATTGTGGGTCGCACCGACCTCATCGAGCAGCTGCCCGACAAGCCCGGAAGCGTGACGGCCGCCGAGCGTGGCCTCGACTTCAGCAGGCTGCTGCACCGCGAAGACTCCAACACAGCCATACGCCACATGGGCGACCTGAAGCTCGACCTGAGCGACGTGCTCGACCAGCGCATCCTCAAGGCGGCCAACGACACCATCATGCATGGCGGAGAGCTCGACCTCGACTTTGCCATCCGCAACACCGACCGTGCCGTGGGCACCATGCTCAGCGGGTTTATCACCAAGCAGGTGTCGCTGGCCAGGCAGCGCGGCGAGGAGTATGTGCAGCCCTCGCTCAACATTAAGTTCAAGGGCTCGGCCGGACAGAGCTTCGGTGCCTTCCTCGTGAAGGGTGTCGACTTCAAGCTTGAGGGCGAGACCAACGACTACTTCGCCAAGGGTCTCTCGGGCGGTTGCATCTCCATCCTGCCGCCCATACGCTCTAACTTCGCCGCCGAGGATAACATGATAGCCGGTAACACGGGTCTCTATGGTGCCACCTCGGGCGAGCTCTACATCAACGGTAAAGTGGGCGAACGCTTCGGTGTGCGCAACTCGGGAGCCATTGCCGTCATCGAGGGCGCCGGCGACCACTGCTGCGAGTATATGACCGGCGGACGCGTGGTGGTGCTCGGCGAGACCGGGCGCAACTTCGCCGCGGGCATGAGCGGCGGCGTAGCCTACGTGTGGGACAAGAACCACAACTTCGACTACTTCTGCAACATGGACATGGTGGAGATCAACCTCGTGGAAGAGAGCACCTACCGCAAGGAGCTCCACGAACTCATCCGCCAGCACTGGCTCTACACCGGCTCGAAGCTCGCACGCACCATGCTCGACGACTGGAACCGCTACGTGGAAGACTTTATCCAGGTGGTGCCCATCGAATACAAGCGCGTGCTGCAGGAAGAGCAGGTCAAGAAGCTGCAACAGAAAATCCTGGAGATGCAGCGCGACTATTGACCGCCTTGCCGTGGCTGCCCTGACATACGGCCGCAAGGCCGCCGGCGAAGGGCCTCGGCAGCGTGCCCGCAGCGCGAAAAGGCACTGTAAGCAAGAGGATTATGGTGATGGCAAACTGTGGTTCGGCTGGAAACAGACAGTGATTCGACTCGAAACAGATTCTACTTCGACTCGAAACAGACTCTACTTCGAGTGGAAACAGACTGTGATTCGACTCGAACCAGCGCGTCACAAGTACGGAGCCATCCTTCCTCCTCAAGGCCCGGCGCACACCGCAACGGCCTGCACGCCCTGCCAACTGAGCCCGCACGCGGCATGACGGCCACGGCCACGGCCACGCAGCACGGCAGCAACCAACCAACATCGTAACACAATCAAGAAGAAACATTATGGGAAATCCAAAAGCATTCCTGTCTATCCCACGCAAGGAAGCAGGATATAGACCAATCAACGATAGAATCCACGACTACGGAGAAGTGGAGCAGACCTTGAACAGCAACGACCGCAGGCAGCAGGCCTCGCGGTGCATGGACTGCGGTGTGGCCTTCTGCCACTGGGCATGCCCGCTGGGCAACAAGCCGCCAGAGTGGAACGACGCCCTCTACAAGGGCGACTGGGAACAGGCCTACCGCCTGCTCAACAGCACTAACCCCTTCCCCGAGTTCACGGGCAGGGTGTGCCCGGCGCTCTGCGAGAAGTCGTGTGTGCTCAACCTCATGGACCATGAGCCTACCACCATTCGCGAGAACGAGGCCGCCATTGCCGAGCATGCCTTCCTCGAAGACTTCGTGAAGCCGGTAATACCCGTACGCAATGGCAAGACGGTGGCCGTGGTGGGTGCCGGTCCGGCTGGATTGGGGGCAGCGCATGCGCTCAACCGTAAGGGCTACAGCGTGACGGTGTTCGAGGCCAACGAGGCTGCCGGCGGACTGCTGCGCTACGGCATACCCAACTTCAAGCTCAACAAGGCCGTCATCGACCGTCGCCTGCGGGTGATGGAGGCAGAAGGTATCGTCTTTAAGTATGGCGTGTATGTAGATGTGAATAAGTTGCCGGAGGGTTTTGATGCCGTGGTGATCTGTACAGGTACGCCCGAGGCCCGCGACCTGAAGATTCCCGGCCGCGAGCTCAAGGGTGTCTATTTCGCCCTCGATATGCTGGCCCAGCAGAACCGCGTGCTGGCAGGCATGGAGTTTAAGAAAGACGAGCTGGTGAACGCCCACGGCAAGAATGTGCTTGTCATCGGCGGCGGCGACACCGGTTCCGACTGCATCGGTACGTCGCACCGTCAGGGGGCCAAGAGCGTGACGCAGATTGAGATCATGCCGCAGCCCATCGACGCTCCCGAAGACCCTGCCAACCCCTGGCCGGCATGGCCCCGCACGCTGAAGACCACGTCGAGCCATGAGGAAGGATGCGTGCGCCGCTGGAACGTCAACTCGTTAGAGTTCTTGGGCAAGGACGGACAGCTCACCGGCGTGAAGGTGCAGGAAATCACTTGGAAACCTAATCCCGAGGGCGGCCGACCCATCATGGAGCCCGTGGGCAAGCCCGAGGTCATCAAGGCCGAGATGGTGTTGCTGGCCATGGGATTCATTAAGCCCCAGCAGCCCAAGTTCCCCGAGCATGTGTTTGTGGCCGGCGACGCCGCGCAAGGTGCGTCGCTTGTGGTGCGCGCCATTGCCGACGGACTGAAGGTGGCCGACAAGGTAGACAAATTTCTGACTGCTTAATCATACTAACCTTTTGACCTTCAGGCCTTGTGCCTGATAGGCTTTGCTCCCATCTCGCAGGTATGCGCGGTGGGAGTTTTTTTCGTGTGTCGGGCATGACACAAACCTAACTGGTTCAACTCCAGTCGCAGGTATTTACCGCCAAGCGAAGCGAAAGGCAAGTCGTTGTCAGTAATGTCAAGGATGAAGGAAGCCACGTAGCGAGACCGCCGAGCCTACGGACCGAAACTTGGTACAAGGCTAAATGGGCATGGGCCTCGCCAGCGAGTCCAATCTTAGAATATCTTACCTGCGGGAATGCTATCGAGTGGTGAGCAACAGTAAGCTGTTGGTAGGATATTCCATGTGTATCTATAATCCGCAAAACGAAGCGTTCCGAAAAAATAAAACGAAACGTTATATCTCGTAAAACGAAACGTTCTTTTTTAGGTCCCCCACCCACAATGTAAAACGCCTCAGATTTCTCTGGGGCGTTTCACTTTCTTATTATTATATTTTAGACATTCAAATCGAACTTCACGCTCTCATCGCCTTCAAGGAGCAGCCTTGTACGCTCCAGATTGTTCGCGTATATGTGTACATTCCCAAGGTTCAGGGTTATCGATTTTAGTGGCAGGTCTATCTGCCGTGTCATTAGGTAAAGATGGTAGATGTCCGCCGGAAGTCCAAGGTTTGCGTCGCTGCTCCGCTGATAGGCCGACAGCAACAGTTCTCCTCCTTCAATCTGGAATTGTACCAGGCTGAGGCAGGGTGCCTGGTTGCTCTCCGCCCCTGTCTCGCCGAGGAACAACACATAGTTCTTGCTGTTGCGTTTCTCACGGTTTATCTTCGCTATCAGCGAGGGCAGCTTTTCAAAGTATGTCGGGTAGCTGTTTACCAGAATGCTTCCGCAATAGTACCACCAGTTGATGCCTGCCTCGCGGTATTTCTCCACCTGCCGCTCACCCTGCATAAACAGTTGAAGTTCATTCTTTAGC
>LAHS01002631.1_pt1 | contig 16527 bp, 9 predicted proteins | sample 329651 | NCBI WGS metagenome assembly LAHS01 (sample SAMN03275699, study PRJNA271635) | activated sludge metagenome | isolation source: sample C-1 Sludge from hydrolytic chamber (first chamber) of Anaerobic... | reverse complement strand
TCCTAAATCTATATTTACGTAGTAGTTAACACCCTTGCCTACAGCATCATTAATAAACACCCTTTCCGTGCTTACCATATAGCCCATTTCCACGCTGTATGCGTCAGCGTTTATTGCTCCGAAGAAGACGCTTGCTTCAGGCGCACCGCCTGAAGTCGATTTAGTAAAGTTATAATAATTATAAGGATTGGTGCCGTTAGGAATCGGTGAAGTTCCGGTATTTGTTGCGTAAACGCATACGGTATCGCCTCCGACAACGTTATTTAAAGTTACCGTTATACCTTGTGCGCTTCTATTGTAACTATAAGATGCAGCGATAGAAGAGAAAGACAGAGTAAGCGGGCGCTTCGCTATCTTCCAACTTTGGACCGCAGTAGCGGTAGAAACCTTGTAATTTCCCGCAGCCGTTCCGGAAAGTGTGATTTGTGCAAGGTAATCGCCTGCAAGTATTGCGGTATTTTGATAAGCGCCCGTGCTGTATACAACCGTAAGCGCAGCGCTGTCGTTATAACATACTTTTCCTGCGGTATTGTTCTCGGCTATCGTATGCGCAGTTCCAGAGGTGAAGCCCGCATAAATTCCTTGACTTGCCGCATTATAGATAAAAGGATTTGCGGTTTGATAAACGTTATCATTATCGTAGCGATACCAGCTTGCCGTTATTTCCTTTTTGGCGATCGTAAATGTCGCGCCGTCGCCCGAAGTAGTAAGTAAAACTTCGGATATTCCTCCAACTACATCGGGAGTATCTGAAAATTTAAGCTCGTAATATAGTCCGTCAGAGCCTCCGACGGTAAAATTATTAACAGTATATGTATTAGCCGAAACTCCGGTAAAGAAAATATAATTAGACGAGCTTCCGCTGTTATAAATTTCGGAACCCGAAGCGAACGGTGTCGCGCCGCTTCCGACGCTGTCTTTTGTGGCCACCATTCCCGTTCCTGTCAAACTATATGTAAGAGTAACGTCATCAGCCCCTTGAATACCGGAGACTTCCATTTGGACGCCTTGATTCATTGCGTTATAAGCCCAACCCCCGGGAAGAATATTATTATAATAATATCCGAGTGACCAATAAGTAGCACTTGCAGTGAAGCGCAAGGTAACTTCCTTTTGCATAATAATCCACTGATAAGTGGAGGTAGTAAGTTCGTAGTTTTGGCTTATTGTATCCGAACCGACTAAGCCGATAAGGTTAATAGTGTAATTGCCCGGTTTTACACCGTAGAAAAATACTGTGCCCGAATTTGCAATACCCGGCACCATAATGGTATTAGTGCTTCCCGAATTTACAATTACCGCATTTGGATCGGATGTACCTATCGGATCGGGGGGCAATCCCACCACGTTTTCTGCCCAGCTTCCGGTAAAGTTTACCTTTATCGTATCCGTACCTAAAATACCTGAGAATTGCACCGTAACGCCCTGCTCCGAACCGTTGTATCTAAGTATATCTCCGGGACCGGTTCCGCCTCCCGTCCAAGTATACGATATGGTCGCCTTCGTTATAGTAATATCCGCAGTAAGTGAAATCGTATCAACGCCCGGATCATAGGTAACGACGTAATTTTCAATTCCGTTATAGTTGCCGTTTAAGTTGCTTACTGTCATCGTAACCGAATAAGTGCCAATATTAGTGTGACCGGCAGGACTGTCGCTGTAATTTAAGTTAACCTGATCTGCGCTTCCGAGGAAGTCCGAACCGGGGCTGGTTCTTGGGTAAACGGACAAAACATCGGCTGCGGTTGAAGTCGTTTGCAAAAATGATTCGCTGGTATTTTGGTTACTGGCTCTGAGGAACCAAGGACCGCCGCGGTATACTGCCGTAGCGTTTCCGAAATAGATATCAACCATTGTTGTGGGCATTATTTTGTAATTAAAGGAATACTGTCCAACTTGTTGCTGAGTGTAAGCTGAAGCGGTAAGCTCGGGACTTTCGATGTAATAAACTCTGACAGTAGCTAAATATGTACCTGCGTTTGTCGGTTTAGTTTGCGACAGCGCATAAGTTGTATCATCGGTTCCTTCAAAGAACATACGAAGAATATACATTTTATCCGTAATGGCAGCAAACGTAGTGGAAAGTGAAGGAATAATATTATTGACTATCATGCCGCTTACTCTGTCGCCGGGTATATTTTCTCCGTCTCCGTTATCAAGACTGCCTCCCGGATGACCGTTATAATACACTTCGAAATCGGTTAGATTGCCATTCGCGTCATAGGTACAATATTCGCTGTCGTATATAGTATTTTTAATATTTTCCTCTGTAAGTGAAAAGCTACCGTTTATAAATTGGGTTAGCATTATATCGACTGTACAGTTACGGAAATTAATAACTACGCTTCTTCCGTAATTACTATAAAGCTGAAAATCAGCTCTTATATAATCTAGCGTTCCGCCCACGTTATTTATCAAAGACGTTATCAAAGTATTATTAGGATATACGCTTGCAATTCCGCCCGATTCCAAAACGTTTGTATTAGAATCGCTTGCCGCATCGATTACGGACATATAGAACATATTGTAAATCGTAGATGACAATGCAAAAGTGGTTATTGAAGAGCCTGCCAAAGTTGCAGTCTGAACGGTGGAAATAAGCGTGGTTCCCGTCGTTGTTTGAAGGGCTACCGAGCCCTTATTTTCATTTGGATCGGATCCGTTGAGTTCGTTAATAATTTGAATATAATGACCTGTCGTACTGCTACCGTTGTAACCCGTATTAAAAGCTGAACCCAGAGCGTATGAATTTGCAACGTATTTTCCGTACACACTGTAAACTATACCTACCGCGTGATCGGTTGCGACTGTGCCTCCCGATCTTCCTCCGACTACCGCGCCCCAAGAAGTTGCCGAGTTGGGAGTAAACTCCGAGCCCAAATGGTAAGCGTTATTTACCGAGCCACCGGCCATATAACCTACAATACCGCCAAGATAATTTCCGCTGCCGAGTACTACGTTTCCGCTGTTATAAACGAAATTGACTGCGCCTCCCGTACCGCTTCCCGCAACAGTTCCGTTATAGGCTACGATACCTCCGACGTAACCGCTATTTGCAGTAATCGTGCCTTGGTTATACGATTTCGTAATTGAACCGTTGTTCATTGCGCCCGCCAGTCCGCCGACGTAGCTTCCGCCTGTTACGCTAAAAGTATTAAAACAGCTTATCATTGCGCCGGCAAGCAAACCTACAATTGCGCCGAGATATGCGATATTGGCTAACGCAAGAGTCGCTTTGGTTGTAGAAAAGCCTTGTATAGTACCTGCCGAATATCCGAATAATCCACCTGCGTAGCTTGAAGCTGCAGAAGGATTGTTAATTGTTCCGTAACTATTTACAAGCACACCTGTTGATGCAGAAGTCGAGGCTGTTAAGTTAGCCGAAGCACTTGAAATATATCCGATAAGTCCGCCTGCGTAGCTACCGCCCGAAAATATATTGATTTGAGGCTCGCCGGTAAATGAACCGAAAACCTGAGCTGCAAAATCCGTTTTTCCGATAAATCCTCCGACGTTTTGATAACCAGATACCGAGCCGGTATTTGTAAAGCGGTAATAATTTGATGAATTGCAAGTAGTGCCCGCGTCGATTTGACCTACGATACCGCCTACGTTAACGTTCGTTGCCGCGGAGTTATATGTAACGGGACTGGAATTTGTGAGAGTTCCGCCGGCTGAACCGGTTCCGCCGATTCTTCCCAAAATTCCTCCTACGTTAGTCTGCCCTTTTACTGTTCCGGTACTTGAACTTGCACTTCCGCTGACTGCAGAAGTACCGAGGACCGCACCGAAAACTCCTCCGACGTCTGTTACTCCGTTTACCGCGCCCGAATTAACATAAGTTGAACTTTGCGTGGAATCATAAACCGCGCCGGCGATTCCGCCAACATATCCGCTGCCTGTTACGGAAGCTGTATTTGTTACCGTAGTCATCGGACTGTTTGTATAACCGGTTATACCTCCGACACCGTTACCGCTAGCTGAAACAGTACCATTATTCGTTGCGTTTTGGATAGTACTTGAAGTGTATCCTACGATACCGCCCGTAACCGATCCGCTACTTCCTATACCCGGAAACTCCGGACTTGAATATGTTTCGGTTGAAGATACTGTTGCAGCATTTATCGCGTCTTTAATTAATCCTTGGCTTCTTCCGACAATTCCTCCGACCGCGCCGATACCGGTAACCGTTCCTGCGTTGTATGCGTCATAAATTGCCTTGTCCGTAAAACCGAAAATTCCGCCTATCGTATAGCCTGTTCCGCTTACGCTACCGTAGTTGGTAAAGTTGTAATAGCCGGCGGTGGTGCTGTCCGTAATATTGTTCAAACTGTGCGTTCTTCCGAAAAGCCCTCCTACAAATTCGCCTGAGGTCGCCGAAATATTACCTATAATGCTATTGTTAACCGAAGAAGAAGAGCCGTTTATAAATTCTGCAATGGTGCTGTTGTATGTGCAATTAAGGGTTGCGTTAGAATAAACGTAACCCATTATTCCGCCGACCGTTCCCTCTGATGCCGTTATTTTACCGGTATTAGTCGTTGTACCGCCGATATTTACAGTGCCATTTGCCGCGATTGCGCCGATAATTCCACCAACGTTACTTCTACCGGATACGTAACCGGCGTTCGAAGCATTAGAAATATTTAATACTGCCCCATTTGATACATATCCGATCAAACCACCCGTATTCGAAGGAGTACCGCTTTGCGTAGTGCCACTTATAGAGGAGAAATATTCTACTCCCTCTACAATATTATTTGTTACAATACTGTTTGTTACTGTACAAGTGCCGCTTACGTAACCGATCAACGCTCCTGTGTATTGCGCTCCACTTACGTTTGTATTGCTTAATGTAAGGTTTCTTACTAAACAGTCTTGTCCATAACCAACAAGACCGGTGTAATTCCCTCCGTTTCCTATATAAAGATTAGAAATCGTTTCATACCAACCGTAAAAGTCACCTTGAAAAGTTGTACTTTCATTACCGAGAGGTACTAAGGGCGTAGTGTAGTTACCGGCAAAAACTCCGCGGTTTGCGCTTGCGAATTTAAACCATTCAAGTCCCCCCGATGCCGCATCAAAACTATCGTATACTCTTAAAGTGTAATTATCAAAAGTTACGCCTAGGCTCATATAACCGGAAGCCATATATAAGTCGTGACGATTATTTATATGTATAAGCGTAGATGATGAACCGGTCGGGGTGCTTTCGTTTACCGTATAACCTGTGCTCCAAGCATACTGATAATAGTTATAGCCTATACGTGCAGATTGAGTGGAAGTGCTATACAATCTATCATCGTAAGCGAGCGCAAAGGAAGCAAGTTGAGGATAATAGCCGTATGCAAAAACCCATCTTTGTCCTCCGGTTATAGTAGTGCTTGGCAGCCCTGCGCTAAAAACTCCGCTAAGACCTGCGGGAACGGTGTTATTTGCTCCGCAGGTTAAGTTAGCTAGGCTTGTAGTCGTGCCGTTAGAGCCGTCTACCGTACCGGATGCGGCAGCAGGCGAAAAACAATTGGATATAGTGGTAGAACCGGTATAACCTGTTATACCACCCCTTTGGTAGCTTGCTTTATCGGTAGTAATCGTGCCGGTATTATAGCAATATTGTATCGAACCGGTATTAGCGTATCCGACGATACCTCCAATTCTTGCGTCGCCGCCGCCGTTTCCCGTACTGTCATAAACTGTTACGTCACCCGTATTGTAACAGTTAACGATATTTAAACTGCCGCCTACGGTCGTGTCTCTTATCATAAGACCTACCAGACCGCCGGCACCGTAGTTATCATTAGTTATAAGTCCGCTATTAAAAGATTCCTTTATCGTAAGCGTGCCTGAAGTAAACCTTCCGACAAGCCCACCTGTGCCCGGAGCGCCGCTTGACCCGACGTTTCCGTATACTCTTCCCTGATTGGAGCATCTAACTATAATAGTATCTTGCACGGCTGAACCTACCAGTCCGCCTTCACTTCCCCAGCCGCCTTCTCCATTACTTGAGGAAACCGTTGCGTAATTATGACAGTTGTAAAGTCGTAGCGTGCCGCCACCACGGGCGGCTCCCACAATTCCCCCCACATCCTCCTGATCGCTTGTTACAGTGCCAGTTACCGCAAGATTTAAAATTGTACAGTTTACAACTGATGCAAACATTCCCACGTAATTTCCCTGAGTATATCCGCTGATACCGTAAGCGCTATTATAATATGATGTTATTCCCGAAGGACTGATATTAAGATTTACAAAGTGATTCCCTCCGTCGTAAATGCCTTTAAATACGTAAGCAGAATCTGTTCTTCCGATAGGAGCTGTAAGCGAAGTACTAATATTTGCTGTTTGTTTAAAATACGCGCCTTCAAATACCATTTTATGTACGTTTACTAGACGTCCTAAAATATTTAAATCGTCAATGCTTGTAACCGTATAAGGGTCAGCTGATGTACCGTTGCCGTTAGGAAAAGCGATAATCATCAGCTTTGCAGCGCTGAGACCGCCGTCGCCTTCTCTTGTTATATCGCCGTTTCTTTTTACAAAACAGCCTACGCGCATATAGTCAAAATTTGTTCCGCCCGGGGATTGATAGGCCAGTTCAATAGGTAGGCTTGCGCCGCTAAATTTTGCTCCGATAGCGCCGTTATTGGTAACAACAGAAGAAGGCAAAAAGCTTGTCATGCTTCCGGTTGCATATGTACCGAAATGAATGAATGGATAAATATCAATCGTGGGTGAATAATTATTTGAATTAACCGAAGTTGCAGTAAATGAAATAATCGCCTGTCCGTTATTTAATTTTTGTTTTACGTCCGCAGTTAGGGCAATATCCAACCAAATCATACCGTATCTGGGATCGCTTATCATTAGAACGCCCGTATCCCAACCTACAAATGAAGTTGTTCTAGACATTTCGCCTGTTGTACATTTTTCAAAGTAAAGTCCCCATTTGGAGCAGTTTGTACTATTCATTAAATCATAGGACTGATTTAATGAAATAGTGCTAGTTAATAATGAACCATCAGATATTGTTGCTGTATTATTTCCGTAATCTCTATGGCTTGCAGGGGTTAAACCATAAGGATCGGAACTATTTGTTTCACTCCAGCCTTTATAAATATAACTTACACGGGCAGTATAATCTAAAGTAAACGTTGAAGTGCCATAAAAAAAATTATAACAACCGTCAAACCAAGCTGAAGCGCCTCCTCTTATATACATGGAGCATCCTTCGGGAATTGTAAAATTACCATTCAAAGTTATTGAGCGGGCAGCAGTAACATTACCGTCTCCGTTAATAACTTCTCTAGTTTGAGTGTATAAAGTAGTGAAACCGTCCATTGAACATGCCGCAGTATCATCTGGAGCATAGCCTATACAAAGAAAAACATAGCCCTTTGTATTAGTAGTGCCCAAATTGCCTGAACCGATTTCTCCAAAGACTGCATCAAACGATACCGTTATTTGATTAGTCAATACTGCGTTATACATTGTTGGATCAGTTATTTTATAAGTTTGAAAAGAGGCGCAATAATGTGTATCTCTATGCTTTACATTAATATTTCCATCACTTCCCATCGTTTCTCTCGTAGAATATCCTGTCCAATAACCTGCGCCAGGATCATCCGCATATGAATCGTTCCAAGAAATAATACTGCTTTGAGTTACTTGAGCAGTGGTAACGTCCTGATCTGTTCCGGGAATGGTCCAGGCGTAGGCTTCGGCTTGTTCGCCGTTTTGATTTCTTAAAAAGTTAAAATCAAGGGTTGCAAAAAACGAGGTGGAAGCAATCGCAAGCAAAAGAACGACAAATACGCAAACGACCAACGCCTTGGGTGCAGATCTTAAAAACTTTTCTTTTAAGTTTATAAAAGCGTATTTCCTATCCATTTCTGCTCTTCCATTTTGGGTATAGCGTTACATCGATACTTGGAAAAGTTTCCTGCTCAAATTTTTTTGTCAGCGCAACGTCCGTGTACCACCCCATAAAAATCTCGTTTTCCGTATTGTCTAAAACGGGTACGCTCAATGGGTCGCCGAAATATCCGTTATATGAGGTGTAGCCTACAAACGTCACGTTAGTATTTAAACGAGTTGGATTATATTGACCTTTCACGCCGAAAACTTCTACTTCCTTTTCGTTATCGAAGGTTAATGAAAAATTGTACTGAGCTCTATAATTTACCGTTTTATTTTCAAACAAAGTTTCACCCTTACATACAGCTTGATAATCGGTAATCATACCGTCCTTTGCGCAAACGGTGATTTCGCTGGGTTTTTCTATGCTCTCGCTGTCTCCTTTAATTGAAAGAACGATAGAATCATCTTGTTTTTCGATATCAAATTCGGTAAGCCCTTCCGCTGTTTTATTCTCTATAAAATCGCTTAAACTTTTTGCTCCGCTGATGACTTTCAATGCGGATGAGATTTTATCGTTGAATTTTGTTTCCATCCAGTTTTCATCGACGGGATATTTTGTATAACGTAAATCATCCGAAAGGGAGCTTATGAAGCTATAACATAATAAATTATCTTCTTCTAAAAAGACAGAGATATGTTCGTCAAGCGTAGTATAACGATCATTTCCCGAAAGCTCAAAAGTTGTGGCTTGGGCTTTTTTGTCGTATGTGTAAATTTTATCTTCACTGCTGTAAAAAATATTTTGTGTTGAAGTTTCTGATCTTAAAGTCTCATCCGTTTCGAAATCTTTATATTTTATTTCGGAAGTAAGATCTGCTCCGATGTTCCCCTGATAAACGATACTGCGTGCGGAAGCATACGCAAATGTTGCGAACATTTCGTCAGCATTTTCAAATTCATAGTCTTTATAATCGGTGAGTTCTTTTAGGTTATCGTAAATTTTAAGGTAATCGGTTAAATCTTCAAAAACAGTTTCAAGAGGTATATAAGGGATTTCTTCTTCGGGTATAAAAGGTTTTTCTCCGCTGCTACAAGCGGAAATGAGAAAAGATAAAATTGCAAGCAATGCAATAATTATGTAAACCCTTTTTCTTTTAAAGAACATATCTCCAAAAATCCTTAAGTATTAGATATATAATAATGTAAAATAATTATAGTTGTTTTTATTTATAATTACAAATCTTTTTATAATATAATCACAAATTTTTCACAATATATTCAAATTATTTACTAAAGTTGACATAATTCGACAAGAAAAACAAATTTATTATCCCTTTTATTATAAGCAAATTTATTTTGACACCAAAAAATATTCGTGATATGATTTTAACGCTCGGGGATATGGCTCAGTTGGTAGAGCGATGCGTTCGCAACGCATAGGCCAGGGGTTCGAATCCCCTTATCTCCACCAAAGAAACCCTTGTGCTCCAAGGGTTTCCGATTATAAGTATGTTTGGGCAGTTAACTCAGCCGGTAGAGTGACACCTTCACATGGTGTAAGTCGGGGGTTCGAGTCCCTTACTGCCCACCACAATAAAAAAGAAGGCTAAAAATTGCCTTCTTTTTTATTGTCACAGTTTAAAAAGGGACTCGAACGGGCGGAAAAAGCGACAATCCTGTGAATTGTCGCCCGCCCAGGCGTGATAGCAAACCGTTTTCGGTTTGCGGAGCGAGGGCTTCCCTTTTTACGTCGGTTTCTCCTCTTCGTCGCTGTTATGTTCCGCTTCGCTTCACGCTTAAGCAGCGACAATTATTATAAATTGGATTGCTCCCCACTTAAAACACAATATGAATTTACTTTTTAAAGGGACAATTTACTTTGAGTTATTTTATTTTTTTATTTCTATATTTTTTCTTCAAAGCAAAGTTTAACACTACAACAGAAGGTATAGCTGCGAAAATAAAAATATATGCTTTATTTGCATATCTAACGCCGTTAGATGTAAATTGCACCGGTATTTGGTCGGGCAACCATAAAAAATATGCAAGAATTGATAAAATTATCGGTATAGAGATTATCAAAATATAAAAAAAAATTTTTTTCATAATAGTAAAATACCACAAATAATAGGCAGTGCAAAGTTAATTTTTAAATTATTCTCTTTTTATTATTCAATATATTCGTTTTTAAAAATTCTAATAACGTTTAAAAAAAGTGTATTTGAAAAATAGCATTGTTATTTTTAGTATTTACCACAATTTTTATATCGTTATTTTAAATTCCACTACAAAATCAACAGCAAAGATAAAAATTGTAAATGCAGATAACCACAAACTACCCCCAACTTAAGTTTAATAAAGCGTTTTCTGAGCGTTGTGAAATTAATTATATTTTTTGGCTGAATATTTTTAATTAATTTCATATTTTGAGTGTATATTTTTTAGGTTAAGTTAATAAAAATAATTGACTATATACTTAAAATTGATTTAAATTATTATTTTTTTAAAAATCCTATTGACAAATAAATAATTATAAGTTAAAATTCTAACGAACGTTAGGTAAAGGAATTGATTATGACAGAAAAAGATTTACGGGAAAGAATAAAAGAAGTAGCGGTTGAGCACTTTAATAATAACGGTTATCACGGAACCACGATTAGAAATATCGCAAAGGATGTGGATTGCTCTTTGCCTATGATATACTATTATTATAAAAATAAAAAAGAGTTGTTTGATGAGATTATTAAAAAGGAATATTTCAAACTTTTAGAAAAACAAACGTCGCTTTTAAAAATCGATAATATAATAGATTTTTACACTAAGTTTATTTTTGACCTTAATTTTTTAAACACATACGATAAACAAGTCTATAGACTAGGAATTAAAGTTTATCTTTCTTTCGATGGGGATGAAGAACTAGTAAAGTTTTTAAATGATTGGGAAAAGAGTATTTATCCCAAGCATCAAAAGCTTATGAAACCTTTTCTTAGTAATGTCCAAAACGAAGATGCGGTAGTAAGAACATTAATTCACCTTTTAGAAACAATGATCGAAAGTATCGTTGTAAAAAACAATTATTTAGCGGAGAATGAAATCAGAGAAGAGATTTCTATAATTTTAGCAAATTGTAAATAAATATTTTAAACTAATACCAAAAAATCGGCGTTATATGCCGTTTTATTTTGACAGTAATCTAACGAACGTTAAATTAATATAATAATTAGGAGAATAAAAAAAATGGAAATTGAAAAAAGACTTGCACTTATGCAAAACACTTATGCTGCGTCAATCGCAGAAACAGTAAATACATATGAGAGGCTGAACTCTTTGGATGCTATTGTTGAAAAGAGAAAAGAAAGACAAGCACAGACAGCGCCTTTTTTAAATCAACAGTTAAATATCATAAACGTTGAGGATATCTTTTATAATCTTTCGGAAATTTACGGTTGCGCAAATTGGACGGTTATCGAAACCGAAGACGGTTATATTGCCACTGCTTCTAGCTGTAAGCTTTGTGCCCTCTCAAAAAAAATGGGTGGTGCAAATCCCTGTTTCGGTTGGTGTTTGGACCCTATTATAGCAATGATCAACGCTATAAAAGATATTAAAATAGAAAAAATAACTGTCGAAAGCACCCTAATGAAAGAAGACTGCTGTAAGGTAATAATTAAAATCAGAACTTAAATAACAAAAACTACTATAATTATAATTTTATAGTTTTAAGTAACTTTTGAGGAAAATTTTTATGATTATTAAGCGTTATGAAGATATAAATCTCCATAGGGTAAACTATGACTGCGTCAGAAATTATTGCGTATGTGAGAAATTTGACGAAGAGTATATGCGATCGCTAATTAAGCGCGAAAATATTAGAGGTAAAAATAATATGGAAATGAAAAAACAACAAATTCGGCTTAAAAAGGTTTTATTATACGTAGCCGTCGTTGTATTGTTATTTATATTGCAAAAATTAATTGGAAAAGCCGGAAGAAGCATAGCAGATATTTTTACATACGATAAAATTGATCCTTACAAAGCATTTGCATGGGTTTCAATCCATCATATAACGGAGTTATTAATTGCATTTGTTATTATTTTAATATTATGCAAACCTTTAAAAAGCAATTTCGGATTTTCGTTCGGTGATAATAAAAAAGGATTAAAATATTGTGTAATATATACTATTGCTTTAGCAGTACTTACACTTGCGGTACATATTTATATGCTTTTATCAAATACATTGCCGATTTATAGCTATCCTTTAAACATACCAAATATTTTAGGAACTCTTGGTTTTCAATTGCTTTTAAGCGGACCGGCAGAAGAAGTAATTTTCCGCGCGATTCCGATTACTCTTTTAGGCTTGATTTACAAAGAAGAGAAAAAAATAAAATCCGGAATATCTATATCAACGATTGTAACTTCATTGTTATTTGCACTTGCCCATATGGAAATTTCTTTCGTTGATTTTTCTATAAAAGGGAACTATTTCCAATTGTTTTACGCTTTTATTCAGGGAATTATTTTAGGAAAAACATACGAGGATACAGGGAGCATATTTTATCCTATGTATATGCACAGTATAAGCAACGTACTTATGGTAGGAACAGGATATTTATTTTTATTACTGTAAGCCCAAAAAATATTTATTTTATTCCGAAAACAAAAAACCCTTGCAGTTGTACTGTCAAGGGTTAAATTTTTTGACGGATTAAATAAGAAAAACACAATATTAAGTTGCCATAGATACCGTTTCAGTCATCAAGCAACTTCTTTCTATATGTTTAGAAAGAAGTTTGTTAAGCTTATCGTTGGATGCAATAATTTTGAGTTCCTTTCTTGAAGCTTTAGTTTCTAAAAAGTTTATAACCGTAGCGTCAATACTTTTTACTTCGCTTAAGTTTAAAATAATATTTTTTTCAGCAGACTCTAGCATTTTTTCGTAGTTTATGTAATTTAAATCGCCTTTAAGAACTAAGCAATTACCTTCCACTCTTCTAATACAGTTCTTTTTCAAAAGGAATTTCTTTATAAATTGATAAATAAGAGATAAGGCTGTGCAAACGAGTATTGCGACAACAAGGTCAAAATACACCGTAAGACCAAACGTCAATACCATAAGACCGATGTCAACGGGAGTAGTTTTTAAAACCTTAATAATTTCTTTGACGTTTAGCATATTGTAACAAACAACAAAAAGAATAGCAGCAAAAACAGTCATAGGAATATATATTGCAAATTGCATTAAAAATAACGATAGTAAAAGCATTATAACCGCGTGCGTAAGGGCTGCAACAGGCGATCTGCCCCCGTTTTTAATATTTGCCGATGTTCTGGCTATCGCGCCCGTTGCCGGCAAGCCTCCAAATATCGAAGACATTATATTCGCTGCGCCTTGACCGATTAATTCCATATTTGGATTGGTCTTAGTGTTAGCCATATTATCTGCAGCAACGGCAGACAACAATGATTCTATCGCAGCAAGAAAGGCGATTTTTACTGCAGGCAAAATCAAAAATTTTATATTTGAAAAATCAAAAAATCCGAAGGAAGGCTTAATTTCAACTGAAACTTGACCGTAAATATCCCCCATTGTTATACATTTTATAGGAAGAAATATATTTACGACTGTGCATATAATAATTGCGATCAGCGGTCCCGGTAAATATTTATTAATTTTCGGAACGAAAATGATAATAAGAACGGCCGCCACGCCCATAACAAGTGCTATCCAAGATATATTTGCAAAGCCCTTAACTACCGTAATAAATTTATCAATAGTTTCGGCAGAAAGTCCTCTTAAACCCAATCCGAAGAAATCGTTAAGCTGACCTACTGCAATAGTTACGGCAATACCGGCGGTAAATCCGGTAATAATCGGCAACGGTATGTATTTTACAAATTTACCAAACCGTAAAAATCCGAAAATTAAAAGGAATATGCCTGCCATAAAGGATGCAAACATTAGCCCTGTCATTCCAAATTTAGTTATAATTCCGAATACTATGGTAACAAACGCGCCGGTAGGACCGCTGATTTGCGTTTGAGAACCTCCAAGCAGTGCGGCAGTTGCGCCTGCAAAAATTGCGGTAATAAGTCCCGCAGCAGGCGACGCGCCCGATGCGATAGCCAAAGCTATAGATAAAGGCAGCGCGATAATACCGACGATAACGCCGGAAATAATATCTTTTAACAATGTGGTTTTTGTGTAACCGCCCGAAAGCGACAGAAACAATTCAGGCACGAATAAATTTTTTTTCATAAATATCCTTTTTTAATTTTCAGTTTTATTATTTTAATTTATTTTCAAATAGACAAGGTTTTAAAGCCCATTTTGACAGCTAACATTGATTGTAAATGAAGCAATCGTAATTCAGTTTTTCATATAGTGAAAATTAAGTAATTCAGTTATATTTTATTTATTTATTTCTTTGTTTTTGCTCAGATTTGCACACAGTCGTTTGAGAGTATAAATTCCTAATTGGTGTTCGACAAAGCTCTCTTTTCTGCGTTTTCTTTCAATTTCCGTTCTTTTTTCAAGCTCTGCAACTGCGCTTTCTATATTTTCTTCCCATTCGAGAAAGTCGCTGGTAACTATAACGCAGTCTTTTTTTATATTCAATATGCCGTCGTTTGAACCGAAAATCCGTTCAGTACCGTCAGCAAGTTTAATAACGCATTTTCCGGGAGAAAGTTCGCAAACTGCAGGCATATGCCCTGCGAGGATTTCGATTGCACCGTCATTTAAAGTAACCGACAGCGCGCTTATTTCTCCCTTATAAAAAATTTTATCGGGAGTAATTAATTCAGCATAAAACGTTTTCAACCTTTATACCCCTTAATTTCTTTCAAACTGCCGATAAAAAAGAATTCGTTTTCAGGTATATCGTCGGCTTTTCCTTCCAAAATAGCTTTGCAGCTTTCAACCGCGTCTTTTACCGGAACGTATTTTCCTTCCATGCCTGTATAAACGCTTGCAACGTGAAAGGGTTGGCTGAAGAATTTTTGAAGTTTCCTTGCGCGGTATACGGTTAATTTGTCTTCAGAGTTAAGTTCTTCCATACCGAGTATCGCAATAATATCTTGAAGTTCTTTATATCTTTGCAGTGTTTCCACAACCTTTCTTGCCGTTTCGTAATGTACTTTGCCTACAATATCGGCTTCAAGTATTCTGCTTGAGGATTCAAGCGGATCAATAGCAGGATAAATACCTTGTTCTACAACCTTTCTGGAAAGTACGGTTGTGGCATCTAGATGTGTAAACAGCGAAGCAGGCGCAGGGTCGGTCAAGTCGTCAGCGGGAACGTATACCGCTTGAATAGAGGTAATCGAACCTTTTTTTGTGCTGCTTATCCTTTCTTCCAAAGCTCCAAGCTCAGTGCTTAATGTCGGTTGATATCCGACTGCGGAAGGCATACGTCCAAGCAACGCGGAAATTTCGCTGCCCGCCTGAATATATCTAAAAATGTTATCTATAAACAAAAGTACGTCTTGATTGTTTACGTCTCTAAAATATTCCGCCATGGTAAGACCGGTAAATGCCGCGCGCATACGGGCTCCGGGGGATTCGTTCATTTGACCGAAAACCAACGCAGTTTTCTTAAGCGTATCCGAAGCGGTCATATCTTCAATCATTTCAAATCCTTCCCTGCTGCGTTCGCCTACTCCTGTAAAGATAGAGCGTCCTCCGTGCTTATTTGCGATATTATTAATAAGCTCTAGTATCAGAACGGTTTTGCCCACGCCTGCGCCGCCAAAAAGTCCGATTTTACCGCCTTTCGCATAAGGTGTCAATAAATCTATGACTTTAATGCCTGTTTCAAATATTTGGGTATCGGGCGACAATTCGGTAAAAGAAGGAGATTCTCTATATATGCTCCATCTCTTTCCGGCAATTTCTCCTTTGCCGTCAATCGGTTGACCAAGAGCATTTACTACTCGTCCAAGGGTTTGGTCGCCGACAGGAACACGAATCGTATATCCTGTGCTTTTTACGGTCATTCCGCGCGAAAGTCCGTCGGTAGCTTCCATAGAAATACATCTTACGGTTCCGTCGTTATGGTGAGATAAAACCTCAATTTGAACTTGACGGTCATCCGCTTCAACTATAAGCAATTCGTTTTGCATAGGCAAACCCGTGGGAAATTCCACGTCTATAACCGAACCTATAATTTGAGTGATTTTACCTACGTATTTTTTCTTTATCATAATCTTTTTCCTAACATGGACGTTGCGGCATCCAAAAGCTCGGTGGTTATACCTTCCTGTCTGGTATTATTGTATTTTATTTTTAATTCTTCGATTATTTCTTCTCCGTTAGCGGACGACTGTTGCATCGCAGTCATACTTTTAAAATTGTAAGCAAGAGAAGACGAAGTAAGACCGTAATATATTTCTGACCAAACGTATTGCTTTAACATAAGAGAAATTTCTTTTTCTCCCGTTAAAACCGGAGTAATCTCTTCCTGTTCAACGTAATAGTAATCAAGTCGTCGGTAATAATTCGGGCATCTTCGGGCATTGGGTTCTGCATCATATGAACGTACGATTTGTCCATACTTATGCCTTTCTTTTTAAAAAAATCCGCCGCCATATGTCCGATTGCAAAAATATTTACGACGTTTCTTTTTTGCATATTTTTAGTAACGGTTTCAATTATACGGTTATTAA
>LAHS01000085.1_pt1 | contig 16656 bp, 18 predicted proteins | sample 329651 | NCBI WGS metagenome assembly LAHS01 (sample SAMN03275699, study PRJNA271635) | activated sludge metagenome | isolation source: sample C-1 Sludge from hydrolytic chamber (first chamber) of Anaerobic... | reverse complement strand
CTACAGTAAGTTGACACTATCAAGAGATTACAAAAATTTGACAATTTTAAATCCTTAATGTATACTAAAATAGGTATATGCAAACGCTGACATACCTATTTTAGTGTATCGTATTCAAGAAGCCTTTACAGCTCTTTGAATATAGAATATTTATTATTAGGAGGCTTAAATGAAAGGTTTTGCAATGTTAGGAATTGGTAAGACAGGTTGGATTGAAAAAGCTGAGCCGGTTTGCGGTCCGTTGGATGCAATCGTTAAACCAATTGCGGTTTCACCATGCACCTCAGATGTTCACACTGTTTGGGAAGGTGCAATCGGAGAAAGAAGCGATATGATTCTTGGTCACGAAGCAGTCGGCGAAGTTGTTGAGGTTGGCTCGCTTGTTAAGTATTTTAAACCCGGCGATAAAGTTATTATTCCGGCTATAACACCCGATTGGGGTGCACTTGCTTCTCAAGGCGGTTATTCAATGCATTCTAACGGTATGCTGGCAGGCTGGAAGTTTTCTAATTTTAAAGACGGTGTTTTCGCAGAATTCTTCCATGTAAATGAAGCTGATGCAAATATGGCAATATTGCCTGATGATGTAGATGCAGCGGCGGCAGTAATGCTGAGCGATATGGTACCTACCGGTTTTCATGGTGTGGAATTAGCTGATGTTCAATTCGGCGATGATGTTTGCGTTATCGGTATCGGTCCTGTTGGTTTGATGGCAGTTGCAGGTGCGGCTCTGCGCGGCGCTTCAAATCTGTATGCTGTCGGTTCAAGAAAAATATGTACCGAAGTTGCAAGAGAGTATGGCGCTACCGATATAATTAATTACCGTGAAGGAAGTATAGTAGAACAAATTATGGAAAAAACTCACGGAAAAGGTGTTGACCGCGTGGTTATAGCAGGCGGAAATGTCGATACATTTATTGAGGCAATTGAAATGCTTAAACCGGGCGGAAGAATCGGTAATGTTAACTACCTTGGTTCCGGTGACTATGTAAAAATTCCAAGGGTAGAGTGGGGATGCGGCATGGGCCACAAAATAATCGCCGGCGGTTTGATGCCCGGCGGAAGACTACGCATGGAAAAGCTGTGCACCTTACTTCAGACGGGAAGACTTGATACAAGCAAGTTGCTTACACACAGATTCAATGGTTTTGATCACATGGAAGAATCATTGTTGCTTATGAAGGACAAACCTAAAGATCTTATTAAGCCTGTTGTAATGATTTAAACAAATCAGGGACGGTTCTTTTTGATTGATAATTATCAGTTAAATAAGAACCGTTTTTTTGATGCGGTATAATGAATATTGAGTTTAAACTTTTTATGTTTAATACATAAATAAAAGGCATTATTCAGCTTACTTAAATAATGCCTTTTATTATTTTACAGCAAGACGTTACGATAATAAATTATCGTAAAACGATAAATAGTTATTGACATAAGGAAAATATCTGATATAATAAAGGTAAAATAATCATCATTTGGAGGGTTTATGTATCAGAAAAGCATTGTTCATTATATGACCAAAATTTGTGTTGATATTTTGTTTTATGTGGCAATATTGTGCTGCATTATGATTCCTTTTTCATCGCCATGGTTGTTTAGATACTTTGGTATAGCTGAGGCAAGTGCTTTATTTATTAAAGCAATATTATTGGCTTCGGGTATTTCTTGTGTTTATATTCTTTGGCAGTTAAAGGTAATTTTCAGAACTCTGATGGAAGGTAATCCGTTTATACATGCCAATGTAATGTGTCTTAGAAAAATAGCGGTTACTTGTTTGGTTGTATCATTTATTTTTGTTGTTAAAATGATTGTTATGCCTACAATTTCAACAATCGTTATTGTTGTTATATTTATTGTCGGATGTCTTTTATGCTTAACATTAAAGGATTTATTCAAGCAATCTATTTACTATAAAGATGAAAATGATTTGACGGTGTAGGAGGTGTATCATGGCTATAATTATACAGCTTGATGTTATGATGGCTAAAAGAAAAATAGGTCTTATGGAGTTAGCTGAAAAAATAAATATTACGCCTGCTAACCTGTCAATATTGAAAAATAACAAGGCAAAGGCAATAAGACTCTCAACTTTGGATGAAATATGCAAGGCATTGGATTGTCAGCCTGGTGATATTATTGAATATGCGGAGGATAAAGATGGAGCAAAAAATTAAATCAAAAATATCATTTTACGGAATTATTTCCGCCATAACTTTTATTTACTTGATACTGACCGATTATCCGGGAGTCAGTGCTCCCATATTTTTTATAATTCAATTTTTCGTATTGTTTTTAATTGCCAAGGATACGGGTGTTGTTAATATAAAGGGATTATTGGTGTTAGTCCCGATTTTTATTATATCTCTGAATAACTTTATCAGTGCAAACTATATGATGATGCCCACAAATTTTTTAGTGATTGTATTTTTGTACAGTGTTATGTTTTTGCTGCTTGAGAATAGGTTGAATTTGGTTAAATTAAATATTTACGGTTTTTTGAAAACAATTGTGAATATTTTCGAACCTATTGTGAATTTTATAGTGCCGTTTAAGTGGTTGGCAGAAAGATCCGATAATAAAGAAAAGAACATTCTTACGAAAAGGATATTGTTAGGTATTGCCATATCAATACCTTCGGTTATATTTCTTGTCATGATGCTGTCCTCTGCCGATTTGGTTTTTCACAATACTTTTATCATATTTAACGATTGGTTTAAAAGCTTGCTTGATTTTATTAATATTTTTAAATTAATAGTAGGCTCTTTTGCGGGATTGTACTTATTCGGACATTTATATTCTGTTTTAAATAACGAAAGTATGCTTGCAGGCGTGATTAATGATAAATCTGATTCCGAATATAAAATAAAGGGAGACGTAATAGTTTTTAACATTCTGCTGGTATCAATATTAATTGTTTATTCGATTTTTATCGCAATACAGTTTAAATATTTGTTTTCCGGAGGAACTCTTCCAAACAACCTTAACTATTCCGAATATGCAAGGCGCGGATTCTTTGAGCTAATATTTCTAAGCGTTTTAAACATAGCCTTAATATTGTTAACCACATATCTGCTCAGGGATAAAATATACGGAGATAAAAATAAATGGGCTATATGTACAAAGCTTATGCTTATTTATCTTTGTGTAATAACGGGTATATTGCTTGTATCTTCGTATTATAGAATGTCCCTTTATGACGGAGCCTACGGATTTACAAGATTGAGAGTATTGGTTTATATATTCTTAATATTTGAAGCGGGAGGTTTATTGGCAACCTTAGCTTATATTATAAAACACAATTTTAATATATTTGCCGTATATGCTGCTATCGGACTTTTGTTTTATCTGACATTGAACCTTGTAAAAATGGATGAATTAATTGCCAAAAGAAATATTGATATGTATTTAAGCGGGCAGGCAGAAGATATTGACATTGATTATTTATTGACCTTGTCACATGATGCTCTGCCGCAAATAATAAGGCTCACCGACGATAATGTTCAGTTCGTGACAAGAATCAAAACGATAAATTATTTAAAAAATATAAATGGTGATTACCGTTATATGGAGAATAATTGGCAAAGTTACAATTTGTCTATTGAAAAAAACAAGAGCCTGTTGGAGACTAACAAGGATAAATGGGATTTTTAGGTTAGGTTTATTCATCTAAAAGCAATCTGGTAATATGTCAAGATAAAAAAACAAATAAAAACAAAAGAAATGAATAAAAAAGGGTAACTCTAATAGAACCTGCTAATTTCAAGGAAAAAACAGGATAAAGTGAAAGGTATTTTATTGTACCTCTCCAACTTTACTGTTGGAGTAGATTTGATTCTTGGTCAGCAATCCAAAAACCAGGCGTACTAATTTACGAGATGTTAATGCGAGTGCTCGTTTATGTTGATGATTAGGTACTTCATTAAATTTCTTGTGATAATACTCGTTAAACTCAGGTATTCTGTGTTTGACGCTGTTAGCAGCCTCAATTAAATAGTATCTAAGATACTTGTTACCTGTTTTAGTCATATTAGTTTCATCGGCAGAATAATCACCAGACTGTTTGATCCTCCAGGTTAATCCGGCATATTTAGCCAATGCATCATTAGATGAAAAGGAAGTAATAGAACCAATTTCAGCTAAAATTCCACTGGCAAATACAGGACCAATGCCTGGAATAGAAATCAATGACTGATATTCAGTAGTATTTATGCCTTTAATGTTTTTTTCAATTGCTTTATCAATCTCTTTAATTTCAATTTGTAAAGCTTTGATAACATTAAAGGAAGAGGCAATTGCAATATTTAGAGGTTCATAAAGGACTTTATCTAAACGATATGAATCCCTTGCAGCCTTTTGTAAAAGCTCGGCTGTTCCAACTGGGTTGCTGAACCGATTTTTACCTTTATCTTTTATGAAAGCAACTAAATCTTCAATAGAAGAATAAGCAATATCTTCTAATGATAGAAATTCAGTTAAAACAGCTTCAGAAGTTGCACCATATGTATTAGAAAATGGCCTGTCCGCTTTTTCTAAAACAGTTAACTGGCTAAATTTGAGATAAATATTAGATACCATATATGTTTTTTCTCTAGCAATTGCTTCAACTAGATGAAGCCTATGCCTAGTAAGTCTTTGCAAGGCAAGAAACTGAGCTCCGCGCCAAGGTTGAGATTTGATTCTTCCACATCTGGCAAAGTCAGCGATAACATAAGCATCAAGAGGATCAGTTTTATCCATATCAACAAAAGACTTTCTGTAATTAGAAATGGTTTTTGGATTAAGACAATAAACCATAGGTGAATAGGCTAAAAGCACTTCATTAGAAGACAAAAAATTAGCAATATGAGTACTGTAAAAAGAAGTTGACTCAAGGGCAATAACAACAAATTTAAAACTATTAGAATTTAAACAATCCAAAATGCTTTCTAAAATAGATTCAGCACCGGGTTGATTATTCAGAGCTTTCAGATTAAGAAGCTTATTGCCTTGGAAGTCAAGAGCACACAAAACGTTAGTTTTAGAACTAACATCAATACCAACAAATAAAGTCGATAGAAAATTGTTTTTCATGAAATCACCACCTTTCATAGGTCATTGAAGAACAATTAGTAAAAGAGATATCCTAATCTTAGAAGCTGACTGAAACCTCGCATTATTAGCATTCATCTTTAAAAACTAACCTTGCTGTTGGTCTAATTAAAGAGATGCAGCATCTGAGTAAGCAGAATATGGCGACTAAGTCAGGAAGCATGCTTTTTAAGCAATAACCAAATGGCTTTGCAAGGAGAGAAAGAATTATCCTTCGCTAATGTTCTTTACAACATTATAGCATTAGAATATCTCAATTAAAAATTGAAAATGAAACAAAAAAAATTTACGCAATTGCAAAATAAATTGGACGTTATTTATGAACCATGATCGGCGAAGCCGGCGCGCATATTAGAATCTCCAGTCGGCTACGCCTCCTTACGATTCTAATATGCGCCTGAAAACCTTAGGTCAATTTTAGTAGTACACTAGGTTGCTTAACAAAATTGATAGACATAAAATTAGTTCAATTAGTTATTGCATTGCTAAAAATAAATTAATGTTTAGAACACTTAAAAAGTAGTTCTAAACATATTATACGAGGAGTATCAATATGCATTTTGAAAATGAAAATTTGAATTCTATCAGAATGGACAAGGAGTTTGAGATTACGCTTAGAGGTATTCTATCACAGGATGAAAGCCGAAATATAAGTGAAAACATTCAATGGGGATTCTAACGGAAGTTTGAAAATGGTGATATTTTTACGAATTATAGGAATTTTATGGGGTATGATTGCATGGATGGCGAAATTGTTATTGTGCCAGAGCAAGCTGAGATTGTGAGGACGATATTCGATTTATATTTGCAGGGACTGACATTTGGTCAGATTAAGACTTATCTGGAGTCTATGGGAGTCCGAACTGTTACGGGCAAGGAACATTGGGATACTACAACAATTCAGAAGATGCTGAAGAATGAAAAATGCAAAGGCGATACAATGCTGCAAAAGACTTTTACCGAGTATTTTATGACAGGTAAGAAAAGTAAGAATATGGGGCAGCGAAACAGATATTATGTAAAAGATAGTCATGTAGCCATTGTTTCAACTGAAGTGTTTGATAAGGTTCAGTTGAAAATGGAGAAGCGTGCGAGAATCGTTTATAAAGAGGATGGCGCATTCGAATCCAGTACGAGCAAATATAACGGTAAATATCTTCTGGGGAATTTACTTGTATGCGGCGATTGCGGTGCATCTTATCGCAGAAGGACTGAACGTGGTAAGGTTGTTTGGAGATGTGCAACAAGGATTGAAAAAGGCAGACAGGCTTGCTTTAATTCGCCTACTTTCGATGAAAGTTGGATTCAAGATATATTGAGTAAATCTGTTTGCCAGAATGGAATTTATAATGAAAGCTTAGTAAGGGATGAAGTTGATAAGATTCAAGTTTTTGATACGTATATTTTGATAATAAAAAACAATGGTTCCCAGGAGAAGAGATTATTTTAGCATGGCTGAAAAATGATATTTCTAAATACATTGAATTAAATTATAATGCCAAGCGAATTTATTCTGCTCTTGGTTATATAGCTCTGGCTCAATTTAAAGAAAAAAATTGATAAAATCTGCTTAACCTTGTGCCTATAAAAAACCTTGACAGCTCCAATTCAAAATGTTAAATTTTGTATATTTGGGGTAAACTTCAAAACTTTCACGTTCTTTTTAATAGAAAAATACATGGGGTTACTGGCCTTGTAGGGAGATTGATCGGCAATATTAAAGTTGATTCTGGTGACAACTCTGATACAGCTCAAGTAAGGAATCTGCATGGAATAGATTATCAGATAGGATAAAGACTGACAGGAGCGATATATAGAATAGAGAATAGCCCATACTGTTATCATAACAATATGCATACATGTATTTTCTAGAATGAATGCATTTGGATATACTAAACAAATTAAGCTAATTAGTAGGAGAATAGCAATATGCAAAATTATTTGAATAACAACCTAACATTAATAAACGAGTATCAAGAATTGTATAAAGATGGAATTAGCATTAAAACTTTAATAGATAAATTTCGGACAGAAGAGTTGGTAACTCATAAGGGTTTTGATTATGGAAGATTTAGAGTATTCATAGATAGTTGTTTGCTTCTGTTAAATAAAGAAAAACTTAATAATTATTATAAAAATAATTACAGTTATAAAGGTTTCTTTGATGAAATTAGTAATGATAATGAACTAAAGGATTACCTTAAGTTTGCTAAGGATGAACGAATAAGCTCAGATATTGACGGTGAACATCTTTATTATTCTTTAGATGGAAAGAAAAAAACACCATGGCATCAGGTCGCAACAATAAGAAATGCAATGGCGCATATGCAATATGGATATTTTATGTCGCAAGAAAGTGGTTTAATGGTTTATTATTATTTATATAATAAAGATAAAGGTATTCGTAAAGACTGGGGTATTGTTTTTGAAAATATCTTACATAAATTTATTCAAGTGTTTTTTAGCAATTATAGTTATGGTATATTATTTAAAAACACTTTATTTTCAAAATACTCTTTTCAAAAAAGGCGAGTGACGAGTACTTTTAATTTTTATGAAATAACATGTAAAAGTGAAAGTATGGAAATTTATAATGGGTATAACATTAATTTGATGAGCGAACTCGCTCATATATCCCATGATTTAAAGAAATTATTTGTTTTTTTTACGGAGCATAAAGATGAACTTAATATATTAGAAACACCTGTAAAGAGGATTGAAAATATATCAAGATACAAAAAATTGGCAAAGAAATTTAAACTTAATTGCAAAGAGGAATATTTTTATGGATTAAAAACATTACTTGATTTTGAAACGGAACTTTCTAATTTTTTGGTGCACATGGGACGTATCAATAATGTGTTATATGAGTATTGTATAATCCGGGATTGTGGAAATTTTACTGTTTCTGAAGTAGATGAGTATAAAAAACAATTAGAAAAAGCGATATTGGAGTTAAAAGAGGATGAAAACGCCAAACTTGTATTCGAACTAGGTTTTACTTACCTTAGGGCGATGAATTTCGCCTTAAGAAATGAAGATGACGATTATATTAAACTTGTGTATGCTGATGTTAATGTTTCTATGTTTACTTATACTAAAGAGTCTCTTGAAAAATATGTTATAGATAATAATGTAGAGGAAAGCCCATTACAGCATTATATTATCGAACGAATGAGAAATGCCTTAATGCATGGGCATATTGGAGTTTCGATAAGCAGAAAAGGCGAGGTGATATTTGTTTTTTCGGATGTCTACAATAAGCGTGAAGAGAAAATTGAAATTTCTTTAGATAAACTTAAAATTTTTTTGTCACAGAAGTGCCTATATAGTAGGGTTCCCGAAAAAACGTTGATATTAGTTGCGGAACCAATCGAAGGAACGAAAAACTAAGAGGTATGCATCTTTTTTGCACACTCATGGCACGTTGAGAGTATAATTCTGATGACGTATTGTGGTTCGGATAAGAAATAATAGGGATTGACCACAACATATAGTGGTTTGAGGTCGAAAATTGGGTCGGAAATCGGTGAAAAAACACCGTTTTTTGACCCTTTAAAATAGGCTATTTGACAGATGACATTGAGGAATTAAAGAATTGATAAGATAAAAGCGAAAAATAGGGTTGTAAAGGGTAATTTAATAACCCAATTTTATAATCCAATTTATAAAGAATGTATATTATTTAATTGTGATGTATAGCACCAATGTCTATTCACAATGAGGCTAACTAAAAGTAAAGTGACCTAAGAATGAAGTTAAGTTTAAAAAAATATGTACATTAATATGTAATTTTTAATAGATGAATATGTTGGCTTACCTTATTGAATTATAATCTAAGTCTGTAAAATATAACAAGAGACTCTATGTAAGATGTAACTATGTTATTTTGATAATTTTTTCTTCAAACATTTTCATAATCTAGTTATATAATTTATGAAAAACACTCCATAAGTGCTATAATACTACCTTGTATTTTCTATAATTTTTAGAATATATAATATTTATTCTATTTCTTCTAACAGCTTAAATTTTGTTGCAAGTGCAACAAGGTTGTGGTAAAATTTATTTATAAATTTTTATTGTATTTGCAACAAAATATATTTTAAAGGGGTTTATTATGACAGAAATTCTTCGTGAGATAGGAATGATAGCAAGGGCATTAGATTCTATAAGTAATATAGAATTTAAAGAATATGACCTTACAAAAGGGCAGTATTTGTACCTTGTGAGAATATATGAAAATCCAGGAATAATTCAAGAAAAATTATCTGATATGATAAAAGTAGATAGAACAACAGTATCCCGTGCCTTAAAGAAATTGGAGGTTAATGGATTTATTGAAAAGAAGGCAGATAAGACTAATAAAAAAATCAATAAACTTTTTCCAACAGTGAAGGGTGAAAATACTTATCATTTTATTAAAAGAGAACATGACTATTCCAATACTGTAGCATTAGAAGGATTTTCAGAAGAGGAAATGGAAATAATCTCTAACCTTCTTCAAAGAGTAAGAAAAAACATAGAAAAAGATTGGGATTTTGTGAAAAAAGGAAACAAAAGAAATTATTGATTATACAAAGGGGTGATTTAATTAAATGACTATAAATATAAAGAAGTGTAATGTTGAAGATTTGCCTAAACTTCTAGAAATTAGTTATGAAACATTTAATGAGACATTTAAGAATCAGAATTCTCCAGAAAATATAAAAGCTTATCTAGAAAGGGCATTTAACTTGAAACAATTAGAAAAAGAATTATCCAATATTTCTTCACAATTCTTTTTCGTATATTTAAATAATGAAGTCGCTGGATATTTAAAAATCAATATAAATGATGCTCAATCTGAAGAAATGTCTGATGAATCTCTTGAAATTGAAAGAATCTATATAAAAAGAAAATTTCAAAAACACGGTTTAGGCATGTATTTACTAAATAAAGCTATAGAAATTGCGATGGAATTTAACAAAAAGAAAATCTGGTTAGGTGTGTGGGAAAAAAATGAAAATGCTATTGCTTTTTATGAAAAAATGGGCTTTGTCCAAACTGGATCCCACTCTTTTTATATGGGCAATGAAGAACAGGTAGACTTTATAATGACTAAGATACTCATATAATTTAATGTAGTTACTATTTACTTTAAGGAGGTATATTTAAATGACTAAATTTGTTGTTGAAGAGGACTTTTGGGGTTTATTTCCTAATGCAAGAATTGGTGTTGTTGTTTGCCATAACATAAATAACTTTATAATAGATGAGGATAAATATAAGGAAATGATACTTATCTCAGAAAAACAGGCCTTAAAATATTTAAATAATGAAATATTCAGCAGTAATGAGGTTATAAAGGTATGGAGAGAGGCCTTTCAAAAATTTAAGACAAAGAAAGGAGCACGATCATCAATTGAAGCACTGCTAAAGCGAGTGCATAAGGGGAACCATTTAGGGACTATTAATCCTCTAGTTGATATTTACAACTCTATTTCATTAAAATATGGATTGCCTTGTGGTGGTGAGGATATTGATACATTTGTTGGAAATATAAGATTAACTAAGGCAGTTGGAAATGAAAGTTTTGTTACATTAGGAGCAGAGGAGAATTCACCACCCTATGAAGGGGAAGTAATATATAAGGATGATGAAGGTGCAATTTGTAGGTGCTGGAATTGGAGAGAAGCAGTGAGGACAATGCTTACTGAAAATACAAGAAATGCTTTTCTGTGCATTGAATTGGTTGATGAAAGTAGATTAGCAGAGTTTGAGAGTGCTTTAAAGGAATTGTCGGAAGCAGTACAAGCTAATTTGGGTGGGATATGCGAAATTTCAATTTTAGATATTAACAATAAAGAAGTTTTAATAAGATAATTTTGAAAAAGAATTTTATTTAAAATTTTTATATCTATATATTAGCTTTTATTATAATACTAAATTATATTTACCAGAATCTAAAAGGATTAGATTCGCCTTGTTTTAGGAAGGGACTATATTATAAAAAGGGGGAGGAACTATGTTTAGAAAAATGAGAAGGAATAAACAGTTATTATCTATAGATGATATTGTAGCCGTAATGGAGAGATGTACCAACGGTGTATTAGCATGTATGGGTGATAATGATTATCCTTATGCAGTTCCGCTTAGTTATGTTTACTTTGACAACAAGATTTACTTTCATTCAGCAAAAGTTGGTCATAAAGTAGATGCTATTATAAAAAATCCGAAGGTGTCTTTTTCAGTAATTGATGAAGATACAATCGTAAGTGGAGAGTACACGACCTATTTTCGTAGTGTCATTGCATTTGGAAAAGCAAGAGTTGTTGAGGGCGATGAATGGGTCAAGGGTTTTGAAGCTTTGGTTGAAAAATATTCAGGAGATCAGCCCAAAAAAGCAAAACAAAAAGAAATAAGTGGATGTACACAGTCTCATGTTATTGCAATTGATATTGAGCATATAACTGGGAAGGAAGCTATTGAATATATCAGGGCAAAGCAGTAGAAGAATTTATATAATAGAAACCTTATCAATAGATTAGATATTATATTATTTTATAGATAAAGAACCATGTTCAACATAAAAATCTTAGTTTATATATTTTATATAAATCCAAAACTTAATATAGAAATTCAAAGAGGCGAAGTCTTCGGTCAACTTATGATCGATAGGCTTCGCCCTTTTTTTATGCCTAAAAACAGAAAGAAAGGATTGAGGACAATGTCAAAATTATTTATGTATGGCACTTCATTGGAGGGGATAGAACAGCTAATGGTTATGGTGCCAAATTTTCAACCAAGGAGAAATGGCATAGTTATTAATAATTATTTTAATTGTGAGGGAGGTGTTAAGGATTGTAATTCCAGCTTAATTAATGTTAGTAATAGATGCAATGATTGTGGATACATTCATTCTAGTTTCTTATCTAATATGGATAAGGTTAGTTACAAAGGTTTAATAAATGAATGCTTTAGAAAAATAAGAAATTATTCACTTAAAGATAGGTTGAAACATCTTACTGATAGCTTTAAAGGTGAAGTATTCTTAAATTCCAATCATAAGGAAAGATTTTACCGAGTGCTTTACGAACAAGATCTTGATATCTATGATATATCTCCAAGATATATTGCCGTCATATTTCTTCTTACTTATGATGAGACTCTATGGAATTTACTAGAGCATACAGTAAAACCAAATGGATTTGATTTTAATAAGTGTAACCTTAAGCAAATAAGTACAGAAGGCTATGCTATATATCAAATGGCTAAAACCATATGGACAGGGAAAGAAAGTATTGAGATTAGTGAAATAGCCGATGTAGATTTAATTGATGATAAGGCCTTTAAGGTGATTATTAATGCTTCACTGATTACAAGATATGGTACAGATATATTTTTAATTACAAAGTAGAATGGAGGGATAAGACTTGAACATAACAATTAAAAAATCTAATGGAGAAAATGAAAAGACTAGAACTATATGGTTTCCCATGGAAGAAGAAAATCTAGATAAGATATGCAGTGAACTAGGAATAGAAATGACTACAGAACCAAATTGTTGTATTGAAAATAGCATGGATAGAAATTTTCTAAACATACTGCATAATAAAAACTGTAACATAGATGAGCTGAACTATTTAATGAAAAGACTGGATGGGTTTAGTCAAAAGGAGATAGAAAGATTTTACGCTGCATCCTTTGCAGAAAATCCTAAGACAATAGCGGAGTTGATAAATCTAAGTTTTAATATGCATTGTTATAGTCTTGTATCTGACTTTAATAATCTGGAAAAGGTGGGGAAAGACCTATATCTAACAGAGAAGCAAGCAGTATCCACAAAAGAATTAGATGAACTTGATGGTGAGTCATATGCAATGGATGTAATAAAAAACAATCCTAGTCCTATAATCACATCATATGGAGTTCTATATAAAAACAGCAATGTACCTGAGCAAGTATATAATGGAAAGCAGTTTCCTCCATATCTATGGAAAGAAACAATAGCAGCAGTACAGCTGACTGCGAAGGGAGAGAATGAATATATCTATCTTCCTTGTTCAGATCTTGAAGTTGAAAAGGCACTAATGAGATTAGAAACACCTTATCTCCATGATTGTGAGGTGGCTGTTGATAGCCATAGTTTTCCTGACAGTATATTAAATATTGTTTCTGCAAGTACAACATCAATAGTTAAGGTGGAAGCCCTAAACAATCTATCAAAGTATTATAGTGAGATGGGAAATCAAGATACAAGATATTTTGAAAAACTTATGGATCACATTAAGCCTCGAACTATTGATGAAGTATTTGCACTTGCAGAATCTATGTATGAATTTGAACTCTTTGATGGCATTAAAGATATAGAAGGCTATGGAAGATATATGATATGTGAGTCAGGACGTTTTGAATACGATCCAAATATTGAAGAATACATTGATTTTAAAAGATATGGCAGAGAAAAAATGGCACAGGAAGATGGAGCATTTTCAAATAAAGGATACATTATTTATCATGGATATAATCAAAAGCTTGCCAATCTATTATTCGAAAATCTAGGCATAATGATTCCTGAAGAAAGAGAACTAAGGACATTAAAACTATATATGCCCCTTACAGTTAATATTTACGAAATAGAAAATCAGCATGGATATCGTGAAATATCAAATGAACCTATAGAATTAGATAGCAGTGAGTTAATATACAATATGGATGAAATATTAGAAGCTATTGAAAAAAGCAATCTTCCGGGAGAAGAGCAAAGAGGACTGATGAAATATTATGATGCCAAAGATAGTGTTAATTCTAAGGTTTCAAAATATGTATTTACTGTAGAAAAAGTTGGAGAAGAAATAATGGGTGTGGCTATACTTACCTTAAATGATGATTTAACATCCTCAGAGCTTGATAAGATTAAAGATGAAATAATTGGACAGGCTGCAGATGGCTGGGGCGAGTCTTTTGAGCAAAGAGAAATAAGCACAGATATGGGAGATGTATATATTAGTTTCTGGAATAGCAGTAAGAGCTGGTTTATTAAAACAGCAGAAGAAATGGGAATAAATCAAAATCAAATAATGGGAGGGATGAAATTTGAATAATAGAAATCAAGTAGAAAGAATTAAAAAGATGTACCCTGCAGGAACAAGAATAGAATTACTTTCAACCATGGATGATCAGCAAGGAGTTGAGAAAGGGACTAAAGGTACAGTTATTCTCGTAGATGATATAGGAACTATACACATGAAGTGGGATAATGGCAGAGGCCTTGGACTTATTCCCGAAGAAGATAATTTCAAAGTCTTATCCAGACCACAAGAAGAAATCAAAGAATCAGAGGAACATTCCAAAGAACAGTCCCAAGGAATGGGAGGTATGAGCCTATGAAAAATTTAGAATATATATGGAAAAAACTTGAAGGAGCAGAAGAAGAAAAGGCGTATCTTGAAAATAGATTTAATGAGATGTCAGTCAAAGAACATTATATTTTAGAAGGTGCTGTTCAGATTGTAGAAGTGAAAAATGCATCAGATATAATAAATTTAACAGAGCAGTTAAGTAACTTTGATTTTTATTATAAAGCTACCGATAATAAATCACTTGGTGAATATGTGGCAAGACACAAAGAATGCGCATCTAACGAGATCCTTCCCTTTATTAAAAAGGAGCAGCTTGGCAGTGAATACCATGAAGATTTCAATGGGGTATTTACGGATAATGGATATGTATATCAAAGAAATACTCTCAAACATATTTATGATGGCTTAAACTTAGATAAGATGACAGGGGATGATTGGACCGTTAAAATTAAGGTAGGTAATAAAGATTATCCTGAAGGGGTATGGGTAAACTTGCCTGACTATGAATTTTCTAGTTTAGAACCTGATGAAATGGGAATAGCCTTAGATGCACTTGGTACAAATAAGTGGAGTAGATGTGCTTTATTAGATGCAAAGTGTGTATTCTCTAATATTAAAGAGCTGGCAGAACAATATGACTCCATAGAAGAATTAATATCTGATGGTAATAACTTTGGATATGTCTGCGATGAGCAAGGACAAGGGAGAGCTTTCTTTACAGAGCATTTAGAGTCAGCAATGGAGCTTGAAGGTTGTACTAGGCTTGACTTTGCCCTAGATATTTCACAGAACTTAAATTGTTATGATTTTGCTCCAAAGGAGGACAAACTTGAAAGCTATGGGAGATTACTTGCGAGAAATAATGGTATTGTAGAACCTGATACCATACTTGGAGATAACTTTGATTATACCTTATATGCAAAAGCAGACATTGATAATAGAGGGTTAGCGCCTTGTAAAAATGGTTTTATAAAATTAAACGGGGAACAGTTTCACTATGAATTCAGTAAAAAACTAGATAGTATGGGAATATCAATGGAGTAGTAAATTTTCTTATTGATATATCCCATGACTTAATATTCTAAGGTAGCACGGAAGATATCCGTGTTTTTTTATACCCAAAAATAAAAAAGGCCGATTGTTTGCTGTAAATTACAGCATAGCAGTCGGCCTTTTTTTGTTGCCCAAAAACAATCATATCCACAGTGTTATGAAACATGGCATGAGAAAGGAGGCGAGGAGGTGGAACATGATTTTTTAATTTATATGAAAGAGTATCATATTGGAATTGAAAAGGCAGTCCCCAGTGCATATCTGCAAAGTAGATTCTGTATCAGTTCAAGAGCTGTCAGGAAATTAGTCAATCAATTAAGAAATGATGGCAATCCCATATGCAGTGGTGATAACGGATATTATTATGCTGGTGATAGAAAAGAGCTGCTTGCTAGTATAGGGCAGATGACAAGTCGAATTAGAGAAATTGCAAAAGCAAAGAGAGGATTAGTCAAAGCTTTAGAGCATTTTCCAGATGCAAACGGACAATTGAGATTAGACCTTGATAAAGAGGTAAGAGAGAGGTGATGAAGTATTAATAGTTTTATGAGCTGGATAGGTGGCAAGAAGTCTTTAAGAGAATTAATTGTATCTCTCTTTCCCTTATATTATGAACGATATATAGAAGTGTTTGGAGGCGGAGGCTGGGTATTATTTCATAAGCCACCGGGCAATGATTTTGAAGTATATAACGATTTTAATGGTCTTCTAACGAACCTCTATCGATGTGTAAGGGAGAAACCAAATGAATTAATAGATGCACTATATTTTGTGTTAAACTCCCGTGAGGATTTTGACATAGTGAAAAAGGCACTTGCAAGAGACAGCCCTACAAGTGATGTAATAAGAGCCTCATATTTTTATCAATTGATTCGCTATAGCTATGCATCAGGCCTTACTAGCTTCGGCAGTCAGCCTCATGACATGTGGAGCAACTTTCCCTTAATTGAACAGGCACATAGAAGACTTAGTAAAGTAGTGGTTGAAAATAAAGATTTTGAAAAGCTGATTAGGCAGTATGACCGCCCTGTCAGCTTTTTCTATGCAGATCCACCGTATTTTGAAACAGAAAAATATTATAAGAATGTTGGTGAAGATGGGTTTAAGAAAGAGGATCATATAAGACTTAGGGATACCCTGATGGGCATTGAGGGAAAGTTCTTACTTT
>LAHS01005409.1_pt1 | contig 16843 bp, 12 predicted proteins | sample 329651 | NCBI WGS metagenome assembly LAHS01 (sample SAMN03275699, study PRJNA271635) | activated sludge metagenome | isolation source: sample C-1 Sludge from hydrolytic chamber (first chamber) of Anaerobic... | reverse complement strand
TGTAATAACAAACTTTTGTTTACCCCAAAACAAAAACACCGGAAATCAGTCATACTGATCTCCGGTGTTTTTTTATGCTTTCGTCATTTTTCTGCGAACTGCTCACAATTCTTCTATAGAATATGGAGATTCGTGCTTTCAAATTTAAGGAACGCTTTGTCACCCGCTTTGTACAGTTTGTGCGTGCGCGGGTTGTAGTCAGTGATTTTGATTGTCCGCCCGTTCACTTCAACCTGGTAATACTGATACGATCCCATGAACGTAGAAAGTGTTACCTTGCATGGCAGGATTCCTGTTTCCGCAAGAGAAGCAGATTCCGGACGAAGCACCACTTTGCATGATTCCCCTACATTCAGTTTTTCAAACGAATCAGCGGTTATGTCGTTTCCGTCGACATTCACGTGAAGCTTTGCGCCGTCTATCGATGTTACTTCACCTTCAAGAAAATTGACTTCACCGATAAAGTCGGCAACGAATTCACTTTTAGGCTGATAGTATATTTCCTGCGGTGTTCCCATCTGCGCAATGCGGCCTTTGTTCATGATGATAATCTGGTCTGAAATGCTCATCGCCTCTGCCTGGTCATGCGTAACATACACTGCGGTGATTCCGACTTTTTGCTGTATCTTTCTGATTTCTGTTCTCATCGTTACGCGCAGCTTTGCATCGAGATTTGAAAGCGGCTCATCAAAGAGAAGCACGCCCGGCTCAACGACAAGCGCGCGCGCAAGTGCAACACGCTGCTGCTGTCCGCCGGAAAGCTGATTGGTCATTCGTCCTTCGAGACCGGTAAGCTCAACAAGGTCGAGCATATCCATGACACGCTTTTTTATTTCGTCCTTCGGCATCTTTCTTATTTTGAGACCATAAGCGATATTGTCGAACACATTGTAATGCGGCAAAAGCGCGTAACTCTGGAACACCATTGCTGTATCACGCTTGTTCGGCGTAAGCTCGTTGATCGCTTCTCCGCCAAGGTAGATTTCACCTTTGTCAGGGCTTTCGAATCCTGCAATCATGCGGAGCGTTGTTGTCTTTCCGCAGCCCGAAGGTCCGAGAAGCGTAACAAAGCTGCCTGGTTTTATATCAAGCGATACATCGTCGACAGCTGCAAAATCACGCTGCGTTTTATAATCCTGATAGATTTTCGTTATATGGTCGAGCCGTACACCTTTAGGTTCTTTTCCACTCATACTAAGTCTCCTCTGCTTCTGCCCCATTTTTTATTGAACACGTTCATTATCATGATTGCCGCATACGTAATGATAATAAGTATCGTTGCGTATGCGCACGCTATGCCGTAGTTGCCCTTCTCCGCGTGTTCGTTGATACGCACGGTAATAAGCAGATACTGCGGCGTAACGAGAAGAATCACTGCGCTGATTGCTGTGATTGAACGGACAAATGTTGTAACAAGTCCGCTGAAGAACGAATCCTTAATAAGAGGAAGCGTTACTGTCGTAAACACTTTAAAGCTGTCGGCGCCAAGGTCATACGCAGATTCTTCTATCGACTTATCGATTTGTCTGAGAGCTGCGATGCCGCTTCGTGTTCCAATCGGAAGAGAGCGCACGATAAACACAATCACAAGGATTGCACCGGTGCCGTACAGACCGCGGAGGAATCCGGTATGAAAAACACCTGTCGTATAGCCGCGGATAAAGCCGACGCCGAGAACAGTTCCCGGCACTGCCATGGCGAGCATTGAGGCAAATTCCATAAGACCTTTTCCGTGGAATTTTCTTTTTACAACAAGATATGCAATCATCATCGAAAGGACTGCAGTAATCGGTGACGCAATGAGCGACAGCCATATTGAGTCAAGGAAAACCTTATAGCCGCTGTTCTTAAAAACGTATGCATACCATTTAAGCGACAGATGATAGTTCTGTCCCCAGAGTTTGAACAGCGAGCCGAATACGACGAGCACATACAGCGTAAGAACAAATACGGAAACAACTGCGCATATCGTAATGAGCGGGATACGCACGCTTTTGTCTCTGATAGGATCACGCTCGCGCGAAGCTTTTCCGGTAAGTGTCGCAACAGATTTGCGCTCAAGCCAGTACCGCTCAATAAGGAACAGTCCCATTGAAATCGTAAGAAGCACGACAGCCATCGCCGTTGCACCGCTCTTGTCGTATGCGCCGGTCAGCTGCAGGTAAATTGACGTTGCGAGTGTGTCGTAGTTGCCGCCGATAATCATCGGATTTGCAAAGTCAGCAACAGATTCGATGAACGTCACCAGGAATGCGTTGCCGAGTCCGGGCAGCAAGAGAGGGAACGTTACTGACGTAAACACTTTCCACCGGGAAGCGCCCATATTGCGGGCAGCATCCTCAAGCGACGGATCGATGTTTTTTAAAAGTCCTTTGAGCATCAGATAGCATACTGGAAAAAATGTTAATGTCTGTACGAGAGCGATGCCCGGAAGCCCGTACAGCTTTGTTGTGCTCAGATTAAAAAGTCCGCGGGTAATCATACCTGTTCTTCCGAACAGCATAATTGCGGAAAGAGAAAGAACGAACGGCGGCGACACAACAGGAAGTATTGAAATTGCGCCGAATAGTTTCTTAACAATTTTTCCGGTATCAACGTACATGTCGACATACGCAAAAAGAAATCCAATGACAGTCGCAAGAATACCGGAAACAGCGCCGAGCTTGAGCGTGTTAAAAATAGCGCTGCGGAAAGAAGACATTGCGAAAATCCGACGGAATACAGAAAGCGTGAATCTGTTCTTCATGACAAAATCAGCGCCGGTATATTCAACGCTCACACTGTCTACGAGAAGAATTGCAAGCGGATACAGAATAAACAGCAGCAGAAAAAGAAATATGCCGATGATTGCCGTAACGAGAATAGGATCAGCAAACAGTTTTTTACGGTCAAGCGCTTTGCTTTGTTCATGAGCATGATGCATGATAAGCCCCTGAAAAAGATGCGGCAGTACAGAATATCTGCCGCATCCGGTTGATTCATTAAAAATAATAATTAATTATTTTGTCTTTACGCGGTCATCGTTTGCAATAACTTCAAAGAACTGATTCACGTATGCCGGACCGTTTGTTCCTGCATCGTCGAAGTCATAGTTAATTGTCGTAATTTTGTCGAGTCCTGCTTTTACGGCGACTTCAACAGGTTTTGCATTGTCAATGACGAGGAACTGGTATGAGCCGTTGTCCTGCGCAAGATCAACACAGTCAGGAGAAAGCGCAAATTCGATGAACTTCTTCGCATTCGCTTCGTTTTTAGCGCCCTTGAAAATCGCCGTTGCGCCGATTTCATAGCTTGTTCCGGAAGCCGGTGATGTCATGCCGATGTTCGTATATCCGTTGTCTACAATCTGATAGACGATGTCATGAAGGAATCCGATTCCGATAACAACTTCGCCTGTCGGAACAAGTTTAGAAGGACCTGAACCAGACTTTGTGTACTGGCAGATGTTTTTATCGAGCGCCTTGAAATACTCCATTGCTTTGTCGCGGCCTTTCATCTGAACCATAGTATTCACAATCAGTTTTCCTGTTCCTGAAGTATTCGGGTTTGCAAAAGAAACAAGTCCTTTGTACTCAGGTTTAATCAGGTCGTCCCAGTCCTTCGGGGGCTGGAGATTGAGGCGTTTAAGCTCATCGGTATTCCAGAAGAAGCCGAGGATTCCGCGGTAAATGCCGTACCAGTAATTATCCTTCGATTTGAACTGCGGTCCTACAAGATGAGATGCATTCTTGGCATCATACTGTTCAAGAAGACCTTTGTTAGCAGCTTCGTTGTACGGATCGGTTGTGCCGCCGAACCACACATCTGCAGACGGGTTTCCGTTCTCTTCGTTGATTTTTGTAACAACTTCGCCGCCGGAAAGACGCTGATAGCTTGTCTTGATTCCTGTCATGCTTTCGAATTTAGCACAGACAGCACTCAGATATTCCTCTTCGCAGGAACCATACACAACGAGCGAGCCTGCATCTTTTTTGGCGCATCCAGCAAGAAGAGTGCCGGCAAGAAGCAGTGCGGTAAACAATGAAATGATTTTTTTCATTTCTCCTCCTAAGTTTTTGGCTGGATACCGGCTGCCCGCAAAGCAGATAAGACGGAATCCTTGCCTTGTTAATTTTAGTATAAAACCTAAAATCCAATACTGCAAATTTCATCCTCAACGGAGAAATTTTTTCTTGACATTTCCGTATTGTTGTAATATATTCATTTTTGTAATTAATACAATTTATTGGAGGAAACGTTATGAAGAAATGGGTTTGCAAAGTTTGCGGTTATGTTTACACAGGTGATAATCCGCCGGCAGAATGCCCGCAGTGCCATGCGAAGAACGCATTTGTTGAGCAGAAAGATGACAATGGTTTTGCCGATATGCACAAAGTCGGTATTGCAAAAGGACTCGATGCAGAAGTCGTTCAGGGACTCAAAGACAACTTTAACGGTGAGTGCTGCGAAGTCGGCATGTATCTGGCAATGGCACGCCAGGCTGACCGCGAGGGATACCCTGAAGTAGCTGAGGCATATAAACGCTATGCGTATGAAGAAGCTGACCATGCAAGCCGCTTTGCAGAAATGCTCGGCGAAGTTCTCACCGACTCAACAAAGAAAAACCTTGAGCTGAGAGCAGCCGCTGAAGCAGGCGCATGCGAAGGAAAGCTTAAACTCGCAAAACGCGCTAAAGAACTCGGCTACGACGCAGTGCATGATACTGTGCACGAAATGTGCAAAGATGAAGCACGCCATGGCGCCGGATTCAAAGGACTTCTTGCACGTTATTTTAAATAACGCTAGAATAACCCGCTAGCGCGCATTGATTGTGTGCCCGCGGGTTACTTTTTTATAACTGCATTATTCATCGTCTGATCTACCCACGGTTATCATCGCGCAGTGAAAGAAAACAAAGAGAGACAAGGATGGATTATGAGTATGCTAAAGAATTATCAGAAGATTATTGCCGATAAAGGCATCAGGCCCTCAGTTCAGCGTGTTGTCATCTATCAGTATTTGACAGAACATCCTGTTCATCCGACTGTCGATATGGTCTATACCGCTCTCTCTCCGTCTTACCCTACTCTTTCTCGCACGACAGTTTACAATACACTCAAGTTGCTTTCGCAGAATCATCTCGTACAGGCTATTAAAGTTGATGACGATGAAATCCGCTACGATGCCGATGTTTCGGCACACCTTCATTTTAAATGCTCGCGATGCGGCAAAGTATTCGATGTCTTTGAAGAAAAAATGATTTCCGGCTTCAACGAACAGTGCAAAGCGCTTCTTCCTGCAGGATTCACGGCAGACCTTATTCAGACAAATATATGGGGTCTCTGTGCAGACTGCGCGAAAAAAGCATCAGGAACAGCGAGATAGATTCATAGTCAGCACATTCTGAATCTGCTCATCTCTTTTTAAAATTAGCTTACCCGCACAAAACATTCTCCCGATAATGAAGTATAGACTTCTTTTTTGCACGGAACAAAACAACGTTCCGTCAAAAATACCGGGAGAAATTATGAAGAATCACGCAGTATCCGCATCTCTTTTCGTTCTGATTGCACTCTTTTTGCTGAACAGTTGTCTTACGACAAAAAAACAGCCGAAAGAAGCTTCAATACAGGAACTGATTATGGCCGGCCGTTACGACGAGGCCAAAGAGCTTTTTAAAACAAAGACTGACATAAATGCGGTCGATGCTGACGGCAACACCGCGCTCCATATGGCGGCGCATGTAAACGAGGCAGATCTCGTAAGCTTCCTTATAATTAAGGGCGCGGACACCGAAATCCGCAACAACGCAGGAGACACAGCTCTCCACGTCGCAGTTAAAAATGATGCACTCGACGCTTCTAAAGTTCTCGCAATCGTCCATGGTGATATTTTTGCCAAAGATGCGGAAGGAAATACCGCGCTTGAGCTTGCGCTCGCAAAAGGCGACCAGTGGTACGATGCAATGATTACACCGCAGAGCGGCGAAATCAGAGACACTGACGGAGAATCGATTGTACACTATTTCGTTAAAACAAGAGATGAAAAAGCTATCGAATACTGCATCCGCCAGCAGCTTCCGCTTTCCGTGCAGGACAACAACGGCGTAACACCTGTCGCACTCGCATTCAAGAATGCAACAGACCCCGCATCAATCCGCATTGCGGCTGAACTTATTAAGGCCGGCGCAGAACCAGTGCGCGGAGACTTTGGCTATTTTGAGGATGCAGTACGCACACGCAACACAATGCTCCGCTTCAACGACGGACAGACACCGCTCCACATCGCAACTATTTCCGGACATACTGGTATTGTCGACTATCTTATTAAGGACAAAACAACTGCCCGTCTTCAGGACATGCTGCAGGCACAGGACATCAGCGGCGCAACACCGCTTCATGAAGCTGTCCGTTACGGTCATGCAGACATTGCGCGCATGCTTCTTGCTGCAGGCGCACAGGTCGACGCTCCGGACTCAATCGGAAAAACTCCTCTTCTCCTCATCATCCCGAATGCTGCGCAGTATGACGTCTACAGCATGCTGCTTCAGTACAAGGCAAATATCAACCAGAAAGATATGTACGGCGACACAGTTCTCCACATCGCGACGATGGGCGGTGCAAAAATCGACGTGCTTCGTCTTCTTGTTTCAAACGGCGCTTCGGTAAATGAACGCAATAAACAGGGCGTAACTCCGCTTGCAGTTGCAATCGAACACAATCTTGCCGACCATGTTGCGTTCTACGCAGAAGCCGGCGCAGACATTCATGCAGAAGACAACAACGGCAACACTCCGCTCACGCGCGCACTTTCCGGAGACATATCGATGCTCCAGACTCTTATCACACCGAAGAACGTACTTTCGCACGATTCTGCCGGAAACACACCGCTTCACATTGCAATTATCAGAGACGCACCGCTTAACTACATCAAATACATCATTGAAACAAACGCAGATGTAAACGCGCGCAATAAGCACGGAGATTCAGCGCTGTATCTTACAGTACAGAAAAACCGCAAGGCAGTTGGTGAGCTTCTGCTTGATCATGGCGCATCTGTATTCAGCACAAACACAGAAAACTATTCTCCGCTCCGCCTTGCACTTACAAACGGCGGCGCAGTGCAGGATTGGCTCATCACTTCTTCCACTCTGAATGCAACAGACGGAAGCGGAAACACTCCGCTCCACTATGCAGCAGAATGGAAACTCGACGATGCAGTTTCTGCTCTTATTCAGAAAGGCGCAAAAGTGAATGCTGTAAACGCTAACGGTGAAAACGCTATCTTCACCGCCGTACACGCAGACAGCCCAAGCACAATAAATCTGCTCGTAACAGCTGGCGCAGTTGTTGACGCCCGCAATACACTTGCCAGAGACCATCTTGGAAACACAGCTCTTCATGCTTGTGTTAGATGGAACGCATTAAAAGCAGCAAAGACGCTGATTGACCTTGGCAGCGACATCAATGCGCAGAACATGAGCGGAAAAACAGCGCTGAGCGATGCATGCCGGTCAGGAAAAAGAGATATGGCACAGCTTCTCATTGCAAACGGTGCAAATGTAAATGCAACTGACGCGACAGGAAAAACTGTTCTTCTCGATACAATCGACTGCGAAGATGAAAAAATGGTTACACTTCTTCTCGCTCACGGCGCAAACCCGCAGGTGCAGGAAATGTACGGACGGAACGCATACCACGAGGCTGCTCTTACAGGCAACGTCAATATCATTAATTTGATCAGAGACGCAGGCGGCAATCCGCTTTCGCGCGACACATACGGCGAAACACCGTTCTCTCTCGTGCTAAAATCAAACGAAGCGATTATCCGCGCAGTACTCGGCTCAAATACAACAATCGTTGATTCTGATGGCAACACACCGATTCACATCGCAGTTGAAAAACATGCAACAGCCGCGCAGCTTACACTTCTGCTTAACATGGGATATCCGGTAAGCCAGCGCAACGGAAAAGGCCTTACCGCTCTTACTGAAGCTGTTGAAAACAAAGACAAGAGTCTTGCTGTTGTGCTTCTCGACAAAGGCGCTGATCCGTATACCGCAACAACGACAGGCGAATGCGCTCTTACAAGCGCGCTCAAGAATGCAAAAGAAGGCAACACTGTTATTCTCGATGCAATCGTTAAATACAATGCGACACGCACCGATATGCAGGGCGACGGCATTCTTCACTATGCAGCGCGCACCGCAGATGCTTCTACAGTCACACATCTTCTTACACTTGGACTCGACCGTAACATGAAAAACATTTCCGGCGAGACAGCAGCAGAAGTTGCAAGACGATGGCAGAGACCGGACATTGCGGACTTGCTGAAATAGTCATACTTTAGAATTATTTCCATACACAAAAAAAGGGCATTCGCTCCCGTCCAGAACCGTATCTGTGTTCGATGGTTGCCAGTAGGCAAAATCTCACACAGACACGAACCTGGACTACGCGGATGTCCTTTTTTTGTGCAGCAATCAGTTTTCTTGTATGGCTATTTCTGCAAGAAATAGATTAGGCATTGGAGAGAAGATTATTAATTTCCTTTACACTGGGCATTGAAAGCAGAGCGCCTTGTTTTGTTGTGACTAACGCAGCGGCAGCGCTTGCAAATCTTGCCATATCAGCAAGACGTTCTTTTGTAAAATCATTAAAACCATATTCGATAATATTATTAAGAACACAGGCACAGAATGTATCGCCGGCACCGGTCGTATCGATGGTATGCACTTTTAAGAACGCAGGGCATGACTCATGAAAAGAAACAATGCCGTCATCATAAAAAAACTCACTTCCCTTTTTGCCTTTCGTTACAGTGATGAGAGGCATTTCATATTTTCTCCGCAGAAGAGCGACACCTTCAGCAATACTTTTTGCTCCAGTAACAAACTCAAGCTCTTCGTCTGCTATTTTAAGAACGTCACACTTCGAAATTCCGTACCGTATTTTTTCTTTAGCAAGAGCACTGCTTTTCCATAGCAGCGGGCGGAGATTCGGGTCAAAGGAAATAATCACATTTGCTTTTTCTGCCGTCTCCACTGCATATTCAGTTGCTTCATTCGCAGGTTCGTCAGTCATCGACAGAGAGCCGAAGTGAAATATTTTTGATGATGAAATAACTGTTTTTTTAATGTCAGACTTTTTCAGCATAGTGTCGGCACCGTTTTCCCGATAAAATGAAAAGCTCCGCTCCCCTGCCTTATCAGTATGCACAAAGGCGAGCGCTGTTTTTTCTGTTTTAGTCATCACGAGATTCTGCGTATCTATTCCGAGCGAAGAAACTGTATCTTTGAGCATGCGGCCGAACATGTCGTCGCCCGTTTTTCCGATGAATGCAGTTTTCTTTCCGAGTTTACAGAGCATTGCAAGAACATTGCACGGTGCTCCTCCGGGATTCGCCTCAAAACACCACGATCCTGATTTTGATATGCCATTCTGTGTCATATCAACAAGAAGTTCTCCGAGCGCAGCGACATCAAATTGTTTTTTGCCTGACGATTTTCCAGCTGTCATGATTTACCCCGTATGTTCTTGTATCATACGATTATAAAAAGTAAAATACAATTCAGAAGGATGATTACCACATGATTTTCCGTCACAAGTTTTTTACGGCACAACGAGCAGCATCAGCTTTCATTTTATTATTCTCACTATCATCTGCAGCGCCGCAGTCCGCACAGCCTGCGCTCACGCAGCCGGTAAAGACAACTGTTTCGGCATCCGAACCATACGGCGTAGATTTTTCAAAACTGTCCGGAGATATCGTCCAGATTACAGAATACAAAGGCGACGATCTCGATGACTTAGTTCTCAAGTCTTCATCAACATATCAAAACAGAAAACTGCAGACAACGATGCAGTATGAAGACTCAACGAATCCAAGCCTCATTACAAAATACGCCTATAACACATATGGTCAGCTCGCATCTATCACCGGAAGCGATTCTTCCCTAAGCCAGAGATGGAAGTATGAATACACATACAACAAGAGCGGCAGGCAGACTGAGGAAAAATCATTTAGTTCCGTAAATACACTCGAAGGCCGTATCACCACAAAATACAATGACAACGGCTCGCTGAGAGAACGGCGCACGTATAACGGCAAGGGAAGCCTCATGCTTAAGGAAACATTCCAGTACAACGACCGCGGTTTTATCGCGGCAGACATTACGCAGTATCCTGACGGAAAACTGCTCAAGCGCGCAATTTACTCTTACACAAAGGGCGGACACATTGCAGACGAAATGCATTACGACGCAGGCGGATTCTACGAACGGATCGGCTACACGTATACTGAAGGCGGACAGCTGGTAAGCTTTTCTAACATTGCAAAGGATTACAGCGTCAACACGCGGACAACACTCCAGTACGATGTGCTTGGAAGAATTGCAAAAGAAACAATTACATCGAAAGACAAGTCTGTCACTGTTCTCACTTACATTTACGACAGTCACGGAAACTGGGTTTGGAAAAGCGACGGCGGAACACAGACTCTGCGAAAAATAATTTATGCGCAATAAATAATCAGGAATCGATATGGCAACAATTTTACTTGTAGAAGACAATCAGCTCATTACAGAAGCGGTTTCCGGATACCTCCAGGTTGAAGGATATCAGACAATTACGTTCGGCAAAGTAGCCGGTGTGATGGACGCAGTAAAGCGCGGCACAATCGATCTCGCGATTCTCGACATCATGCTTCCCGACGGAAATGGATTTGTACTCGCAAAAGAAATCAGAAAGATTTCAAACATGCCGCTTATTTTTCTAACAGCAAAAGATTCTGAGTCAGACAGAATTCTCGGATTCGAAATCGGTGCTGATGACTATGTATGCAAGCCGTTTTCTACAAAAGAACTTGTGCTCCGCGTACAGGCGCTTCTCAAACGCGCCGGCACGAAGACGGCAACTGACGACGGAAAAACAACCTCGTGGAAGCTCGACAATGAAATTATTCAAATCGACTCCGAAAAACATCTTTTAAAAGTAAACGGCAAAGAAGTAAATCTTACCGGCGCCGAATGGAAAATTCTTCTCTATTTAAGCGGATATGAAAACCAGGTCGTATCACGCGAAAAGCTTCTTTCAGAATGCCTTAACTACAATTTTGAAGGCTCAGAGCGCACAATCGACACGCACATTGCAAACCTGCGCACAAAGCTCGGCTCAAGCGATTGGATCGGCACAGTGCGCGGATTCGGATATCGTTTTAACGGAAGCCCTGCAGTATGAAAAACACCATATTCCGGAAGCTGTTTATCGGACACCTTGCGGCATCATTCGCCGTTCTCGCAGTCATGTCGATGATTTTCGTGCTCGCAATCAAAACATCAATCTCGCACTGGAACAGAGACGAAGCAAACGACATGATAAAACTTCTTGTTCCCGTCATTGCGAAAGTGAACAGACTGAACGGCACGCTTGATCCTTCGGCGCTTGAGTCCGCAGTTCTCCCCTACACAACAGACTCCATGTATGTGTATATTTTTGACGGTGACAGGAAACCTGTCCTGCTTTTAAACCGCGGGCAGCGCGTTACACAGAAGACCGTTGAACAGCAGGTTGGAAGCATCGGAACATTTCTTTCGTTCAACACGCCGGTTGCTGTAAAAGACAACGGACAGTTTATCTGTTACCTTTCAGTAAACAGCCAGGACTTTTTAACATACAAAGCAAACCGTCAGTTCATTGCGACGATGAGAAGTTCCATTGCGGCAGGAGTCGTAACAGCAATTCTTATCGCACTTTTCATATCAATTTTTATTTCCAAAGCATTTTCAAAACAAGCAGCTTCTCTCGTCGATGAGATTTCTTCTCTCGGAAACGGGAAGCGCAATATCGTTTTTACCCACTCAAACACAGCAGAGTTCGACATGATTGCCTCTTCTGAAGAAAAGCTGCAGAATCAGCTCGGACAGGAAGAATCGCTCCGCCGCCAGTGGATGCTTGATGTTTCGCACGACTTGCGTACACCGGTTACCGCAGTAAAAGTTCAGCTTGAGGCAATAAGCGACGGCGTTCTGTCTGCAACAAAAGCGAGAATCAACAGTCTGCTTGCAGAACTCACTCATATTGAACGGCTCGTCAACAATCTCCACGACCTGAGCCGCTATGAATCACCGGAAATGAAACCGAATCTTGTGCTCATTTCTCCGCAGGAATTTACTGATGCAATCGGCGAACAGTTTTCACTTCTTGCTGCGCAAAAGAATCTTTCTTGCTCGTTTGAATGCACATGCGTTGAACAGTTTGCTGCCGATGAATTTCTTCTCCAGCGCTGTGTAGCAAACATCGTTCAGAACGCGATTAAATATACAGAAAGCGGCGGCAAAATTATTTTTAAATTTTTCAAGGATGAAGAAAACAACATCGTCATAACAACGGCAAACACTGGAAAACTCAGTGCAGAAAATCTCAAGCACGTGTTCGACCGTCTCTACCGCGGTGACAAGTCTCGTACAGACGGAGGCTCAGGACTTGGCCTCTCGATCGCCAAGGCAATCATGGCACTCCACCACGGAACAATCTCAGTTGAAAATAAAGATGATATGGTTTTGTTTACAATAAAATTTCCGTTTGAACAAAAAGCTGCACAAACATAAAGCTGAAAGGCAAAAAAAAACCGGATACATGTGATTTCTCACTGTAATCCGGTTTCGATTTGACCGGTAGTAAACTACCGGTCTCTGTCTGTTCTGTCTGCCAGAATTAGTTAGCAGCAGGAGCAGGAGCAGCTGCATCAGCAGCCGGTGCAGCAGCATCGGTAGCAGCAGGAGCAGTAGCATCAGCAGCCGGTGCAGTAGCATCAGCAGCAGGAGCAGCTTCAGTTGTTGTGTCAGCAGCAGGAGCAGCATCTTCAGCTTTCTTTGAGCAAGAAACAGCGAAGAGAGAAATCATAGCAACTGCAGAAAGAACAAGAATAGTCTTTTTCATAACAAAACCTCGTAATGTTTTTTTGGAAAGGTCTGGAAGCCAGGCTTCCTGGTGCGGTTCCTTTTTACGTCTCTGAATATAGCAAACGAATATCAAGACTTTTCCCCAGAATTGTCAAGATTGTGTGAAGATTTACAAAAAAAAGCCTTTTTTCGCGATAAATGCACGATTTTCAGCCATTTATCACTGTTTTATCATATAAAATACGTGATTTTTCTTTTTATTTCAAGCTAATCATCATTTCTTGTGCGTATTCTAATGTGTGTTATACTTACAGACATGCATAAATGTTGTATTTTTGTATCACTTATTTTAAGTCTTTTTTTCGTACATCCCTCTTCTCTTTTTGCTTCTCCGCAAAGATTGTCTTCCGATTATGTGTCACACAGCTGGACTGCATCTGACGGCCTTCCTGGCAATGCTGTCACAGATATCATGCAAGCAAAAGATGGGTATCTGTATATCGGCACATACGACGGACTTGTCAAATTCGACGGATTTGATTTTTCTGTACTCAATAAAACTTCCAATGCCAAATTCTTATTTGTTTCTGCACGGACACTGTTTGAGGATTCTTCCGGGAATTTCTGGATTGGTGCCAACGATGAAGGTGTCCAAGAATTATGCTCTGACGGTAAAACAAAAACATATACAACAGCAAACGGTCTTCCGAATAATTCTATACGCGCATTCACAGAAGATGAAAGTAAAAACATTTGGGTAGGAACATCATCAGGAGTTGTTTTTATTTCTCCCGATGGCGAGGTTCATAAGCCCGCAGGTCTTGATCAATATGACGGCGGCAATCTCCTTGTTCTCTCACTTTACTGCGACACGGCTGGACGAGTCTGGGTTGTTTCATCCAATGTTCATGGATTGTATTATTATACGAACAGTGAGTTCCAAAGATACACTGCCCTCGATTCTTTTGGCAATTACTACGCAACGGCAATCGGGCAAAGCGCTTCACATACTTTCTGGTTCGGACTTGGCACTCAGGGGATAGTCACTGTTAATAATAACAAGATCTCTGCTGTCAAGTCAGATACGGTTATGGATACATCTCCTGCAAACTGCATATTCTGTGACAAAACAGGAATCATGTGGATAGGAACAGAAAACGGCCTTGTCCAGTACGCAGATGGAATTTTTTTTCAGTACACGGAAGAAGACGGTCTTTCAAACAACAATGTAAAAAAAATATGCGAGGACCGCGAAGGCGACATCTGGCTTGCAACAGACAGAGGCGGAATTGAACGGCTGAACCACGGAAAGTTCTGGATGAACAACATCGGAGAAACAGTTAATGCAATTGCCGAAGACAAAGAAAAGCGAGTTTGGGTTGGAACAGACGGCGGGCTGCGCTGTTATAAAAATGATGTGCCGGAAGAAAATGAGCTTACCTCTTTTTGCAAAGGACAAAGAATACGTCACGTTGGCCTTACAAAAAATGGAGATATTCTTGTAAGCTGTTATGCAAAACCTGCGCAGCTTCGATGGAATGGAAAATCAATTACGAGCTGGACAACAGACAATGGGCTCGCAGGAAATAAAACCCGTGTTGCTGTAGAAAAAACAAATGGCGACCTCTATGTAGGAACAACAACAGGACTCAGCATTATTCATACAGACGGCACAATAAACAGTTACCGGCGCGAGCAAGGACTTTCTTCTGACTACATCATGTGCATTTATGAAGACAAAGACGGCATCATGTGGATAGGAACTGACGGCGGCGGAATCGATTTGATAAAGGACGGAAATATAATCGGAACGCTTTCCACAGAAAACGGACTCGCAGGAAATGTCATTTTCAAAATTCAGCAGGATAAATCCGGCATATTCTGGATATGTACAGGCACTGGCATTTCTTATTATGACAAGGCGGATAAAAAACCGATTCATAATTTTACTAATACGCAGGGCATCGGTTCAGACTCTGTTTTCCAAATTCTTTTCGACTATTCAGGCACCGCATGGATGACAAGCAACCGAGGTATTTCATCGGCGCCAGTTTCTGATTTTACTGCTGTTGCAAACGACACGCAGGCAAAGATAGATACAAAGTTTTTTAATCAGAACGACGGTCTGCGATCCGGAGGTGTAACATCAACTTCGCTCGGTATGTGTGATTCCTACGGAAGACTTTGGTTTACACTTATCGACGGCTTTGCTGTTTACGATCCTGTAAAAGCAAAGTCGAACAGCATACCTCCCATCATTCACATTGAATCAGCAAAACTTGATGACAAAGAAATTGTTAATATTAACAAGCCGATTATCATACCAGCAGGCGTAAAAAGAATTGAAATTAAATACACAGGACTCAGTTACCCTTCTCCCGGAAGAGTCAGATTCAGGTATCAGCTAGTCGGATTTGAAACAAAATACTCTGAACCTGTTTCAAACCGTGTTGTTTCTTATACTAACTTAAAGCCAGGAAAATACCGTTTTACCGTTATGGCCACAAACGCAGACGGCGTCTGGAGCAACACAACAGCATCTCTTCTTCTCAAACAGCAGGCTTATTTTTATCAGCAGGCCTGGTTCTGGATTCTCTGCTTTATTATTATTATATGCCTCATCATTATTATATTCCGTATCCGCGATGCAGAAAATAAAAAACGTCAGCTACAGCTAGAAACGATGGTACAGATGAAAACAGTTGACCTGGAAATCGAACGCGATAAGTCGGAAAAGCTTCTCCTTAATATTCTTCCTAAAACTGTTGCCGAGCGTCTCAAAGAACCAGGCTCTCAAACAATTGCAGACAGATACGAGGAAACTACTGTCCTTTTTTCTGACCTTGTCGGATTCACTGACATTACCGCACATGAATCTCCGGAGGCAATTGTCAGTGCGCTCAACTCGTTGTTTACTCTGTTTGACGAACGGGCAAAAAAAGAGGGCATCGAAAAAATAAAAACAATAGGAGACGCATACATGGCGGTATGCGGAGTTCCTATGCCGAATCCTGATCATGCGGCAACAATGCTCCGCTTTGCAGAGGGAATGTATCAGGATCTTGCTTCCTACAATCATGCTGCAAAAATAAAATTTGCCATGAGAATCGGCGTAAACTCAGGCCCGGTAGTCGCTGGCGTTATCGGCAAAGAAAAATTCATTTATGATCTCTGGGGTGACACAGTCAATGTTGCAAGCAGAATGCAATCACTCTGCACTCCTGGAGAAATTCTGGCGACAGAAGAAGTGCGCAGAAGAGTCGAAAAAAATGCAGGCACAATCAGTTTTGCTGATGCAAATGAACTGAATGTAAAAGGCAAAGGAATAATGAAGACATACACAGTCTGGGTATGATGTCTTCTTATTAAGAAATAATTTGTTCTATTCCATTCAATTCATCTTCCGTAAATTCAAGATGATTGATTATTTTTACATTGTCCTCAATTTGCTGCGGTGTATGAGCGCCTATTAAAACGCTTGTTATTTTATTTGAACGCAAATTCCATGACAATGCCATTTCTGCAAGTGTCTGGCCTCGTGAATGTGCAATTTCGTTCAGCTTCTTTACCTTGATAATTTTTTCTGCAGTTATTGTTTCAGGCTTTAGAAAATGATTTCTTGCGGCCCTGCTGTCTTCGGGAATACCGTTGAGGTATTTGTCTGTAAGCACTCCCTGCGCAAGCGGGCTGAATGTTATCGATCCTGCACCGACTTCTGTCAAAGTCTCAGGCAGTTTATCATCCTCAATTGCCCGGTCAAACATATTATACCTGAATTGATTAATCAGCAGCGGAGTCCCATTCCGTGCAAGAAGTTCTGCAGCTTTCCGAGTCTGAACACTGGTATACCGCGAAATACCTGCATAGAGCGCTTTGCCGCTTTTTATTATGTCGCTTACAGCTCCCATTGTTTCTTCAAGCGGTGTATCAGGATCAGGCCGGTGATGATAAAAAATATCTACA
>LAHS01006645.1_pt1 | contig 16883 bp, 14 predicted proteins | sample 329651 | NCBI WGS metagenome assembly LAHS01 (sample SAMN03275699, study PRJNA271635) | activated sludge metagenome | isolation source: sample C-1 Sludge from hydrolytic chamber (first chamber) of Anaerobic... | reverse complement strand
ATGCTTTACACAGTCAATCAATATATTAAGCACATCCATTGCTTTAAACGTGCTGGGAAATACTTTATTGTCTTCTCTTACAATACTGTTTAAGCCTTTTCCCTTAAAAAAGCACAAGGCATCATGATTAGTGAAATTATAAAGGGCAGTTTTAATAAACCTGCCCTTATCGCCGTATTTTTGAATAAATTCATTAATTTCGCAGTTATTTGTATAGTTGCATTGTCCCGCACCGGACAACAGCAGCTTTTTCCCGGCTGTTTTATTTTTTTCAATAATTAAAACCTTTTTATTTTTAATATTTGCAGCTGCAAATAATCCTGCAGGTCCTGCCCCAATAACTATAACATCATAAATCATTAAACCGTATCTTCTCCCGCTAATTCTTCTGCCTTAGTATCCTCCGCTGTGTTTTCTGCATCTTCACTGCCTTCTGTATCATTGCCTGTTGTATTCTCTGTTGTTTCGGCTTCATCAACATTTTTTATTTCATATACTTCCTTTAATTTATCCAATGTTATGGATGCCTTTATTTCATATTCTGCACCTTGGTCAATATATGTGCCCGAAAACACAATGGAATTGTTTTGCAAATTAAAATCAGTATATTTATTATTATCTAAGTTAATTTGTTTATTACTGTCATTTGCAAAATCATATAAAATAAATTTATTATCCTCATATTTTAATAATACCGTAGTGGTTCCATCTAACAATTGTAGTTTCTGCGGATCGTCAAAGGAGCCGGTTATTTTTTTGTTATCAATATCTAAAACTTTGTTTTTACCCTGGGTTTTTATTAAAATATGCTTGCCGAGCCATTCATAGGAACCCTCTTTTTCAAATGCCGCACCATCAATCAGCTCCGGTCCATTTTTCCCTTCATCCCATATGAATATTTGACTGTACTCATCTCCGTATCCCAAAGTCCTGAACACTATTCTTTCACCGGCGCTTATGATTTCAATTCCTTTAATACTGTTGTCAATCAACTTGGAGCTATCTTTCAAATATGTTATAATACTGTTTTTATCCGTATCTTCGATATTAAACTTGGGTATGTCCTCGCTTTCAACTATTTTAAGCTTAGATTCCGCTTCGTTTAGCTTAAATATAATATTCTCATTGCTTTTTGCTAAGCTTAAATACTCCTTTTCCAATTCCTCCAATTCCGTTTTAACCTTATCTAATTCTTTTTTTAAGCTGTTATTTTCATTTTCGATTTCTTCTGTGTTAACTTTGCCTTTATATTCACCGGGACCCAACCCTGTTTCTTCAGATAGGGGCAGCTCGGTACATCCGATTGCAAATATTAAGGTAAAAATTGCAAACGATAATATAATTTTTTTCATAACATCCTCCTGTTAGGGAAAAAAGCATCTTTCGATGCTTTTTACTGTATCATTATACTTGCTGCCACATATTCTCCTCCTTGGAGAACAGCGGTGCTCAGTATGCTTTTGCCTTCTTCCAAATCCTTAAAATATTTAGTACTTCCGGAAGTATCGAATATCTTAGTATTATTTGTTATCCGCAGATAAAGAAGCTCATTCTTCCCGTCTCCCGTAATATTTTGCATCATTATTAATTTATCGTCTTTATTAATAAAAATAATTTTACCTGTAAAGCTTTTAGCTGTTTCAATTTGAGATACTTCCATTGTAACAATTTCATCGCCCGAAGTATTTACACTTACATTGTATCCGAGACGCAAATCATAAATTGACACATTTTTTGAACCTACCGTAATAATAACATTGTTGTTTACAGAATATTGCTCAACATTTCCGTCTTCGTCCGCAATTTTTATTTTACTTTTAGGAGCAATTAATATTTCCCTAATTACGCCACTCATTTCTGCTTCCTTGGCAATGGTGTTGATTGCAGTCATCTCGTCATATCGAGTAGTTATTGTTACTTCATCCCCCACTCTGACCTGATCAAAGCTTGATTCATCGTCATTTCTTGTTACTTCAACATCACTGTTGAATATAAATGTTTTTGAAACATCTTCATCCGTTTTCATTGTAACCTTTATAGGGTAATTGTAATCAATGGCTGTAATAACTCCATCATAATACTTAATTCGGCTTACGGAGTTTATCTTGTATACTTCTTTATTGTCTAGCAAAAGTGTCACTTCATCGTTTTTTTCAAGTTTTTTCAGTTCAGTCGCTTTACCGTCATGATATATATCTACATCAGTATCGATTTTATACGTAACCTTATCGTCATCTTCATCTAAAATAGTTATTGATGCGGGAGATACATATGCTACAGATGAAATAATACCTCTTACGACATCCTTTGTATTGTCAGCCTCAATTTCAACAGCAAGCCTTTCTTCATCAATTTTGCATGTAACAAGCATGTCCTTCTTTAAATCGGAAAACTCTCTTATTCTTCCGTTTATTATAATTTCGGTATCATCATTTATCTTAACGATGCTTTCAACTTCTCTGTCATTTTTAATATATATGTAGTATTCTTTCTTGTTGGACGATACTTCCATAATAATTCCGCTGACTGCTGTGGTCGGTTCATATTCTTCTAATTCAGGATATATATCATTGTCCTTTATGTAATCGAATGCTTTATCTAACAATGTTGCTATTTCTGCTCTTGTTATTTTAGCTTTTGGATTAATATTCTTTTCATTATCACCAAGCATTATTTTCTTTTCATACATAAGGTATATATATGGTCGGGCATTACCGGATATTTCATCTATATCCTTAAATGGAATGGAATATACCTTAAGGCTTTTTGCTTCTTCATTTAAGCCCATTGCTTTTGTAAGCAGCACTGCAACTTCTTCCCTTTTTGCATCCGAGAATATAGTTTCTTTTGCAAACATATCTTTAACCGCCTGCTCTGTTACTATACCAAGCTCAATTGCAATTGACAGAGGTTCCAATGACCATTCATAATCCGAAATATTTTTAATTGTTTTTAAAGAAGACTTATATTCATCGATTATTTCTTCTTTTATATCATCATCAATTTTATAAAGCCTTGACATCATAATCAGGGATTCTAATACAGTCACATTGTTGTCCGGTTTAAATTTGCCATTTTCGTACCCGGTGACAAGACCGTTCTTTTCAACTCTTTCTATATAGCTTTTTGCCCAATGACCTCCAATATCATTAAAGGCTGCGGCATTTGCAGTCATTGTAAATAACATGGTCAAAACAACCGTAAGCAATATAATTCTATTTAACTTTTTCATAATACCTCCCAAACGTCCGTATTTTATAAATTATACCATATATTTGTTGATACCGCAATAAAAACTCCCCGGATGGGTCCACTTAAATTTGGACACTCCTATTACCCGCAGAGACTCTCCCTACCTATCCTATCCAGGTCCCTGTCTTGCCTTCCAAGCCATCGGCGGCTTTTTCCAATGAAGTGATTAATGCCCTTCTTCCGGTTTTAGATAGGGCAAATGACATAGCAGCCCTTACCTTCGGAAGCATGGAGCCTTCCGCAAATTCCTTGTCTGCAATATATTTTTCAGCTTCATCTACAGTTAATTCAGATAACCATAATTGATCCGGTTTGCCGAATCTTATCGCAACCTTTTCAACAGCCGTCAATATGATTAGGCTGTCCGCATCAACCAATTCCGCAAGCTTTGCTGTTGTAAAGTCCTTGTCGATAACAGCGGGGATACCGGTTAATCCGCTGTCTTCTTCCACTACGGGGATTCCGCCGCCCCCTGCCGCTATAACAATATTGCCTGTGTCAATCAATGATTTAATAAATTCAATTTCTACTATGTCAATGGGTTTTGGTGAAGGAACTACCCTTCTGTAACCCCTTCCCGCATCCTCTTTAAACGTAAATCCTTTAGCCACCATTAAATCAGCTTCTTCCTTCGTATAGAAGGAGCCTACAGGCTTTGTAGGATTTTGAAACGCAGGGTCGTTTTTATCAACCACAACTTGAGTTACAACTGTTGCGACAGGCTTATTCAAGCCCCTCTTTCTCAATTCGTTCTGTATTGCATTTTGTAAATGATAGCCGATATACCCTTGGCTCATGGCACCACATTCAGGAAATGGCATTTCAGGTGTTCCTGCTTCCGATTTTGAAGCCGTATCCATAGCTAAATTTATCATTCCTACCTGGGGACCGTTGCCATGGGATATAATTACCTGATTTCCCCCCTCAATTAAATCTACTATAGATTTTGATGTGTGTTTTACAGCCTCTTTTTGTTCTTCCGAGTTGTTTCCCAAAGCATTTCCGCCTAAAGCCAATACTATAATTTTGCTCATATATTCCTCCACTTACCATAGACGATTTTTCGCGTCAAAAGTTCATAAATTTTTATTAATTATACTATTTTATTTCTAATTTAGCAATTTACTTTTATTAAAAATATTACCGAAAAGATTGCCATTTAAAAAACTATTGACATCTCAAGATATTATGATAGATTTTAATCATAAATGTTAAGTAGGTGAGTATATGCTAAGCGAAAATTACAAAAGAGTAAATAGATTGTTTCATCCGAATAATACTGAAATTAATATAAACGGCAATATAATAGGCGGCAAAAAATTAGCTGTTATGGCAGGTCCCTGCTCTGTGGAAAGTAAGGAGCAGATTTTATCAATTGCAAAAGATGTGAAGATATCAGGAGCAACCTTTTTAAGAGGCGGTGCATTTAAGCCGCGCTCCTCTCCCTATAGCTTCCAAGGACTTAAAGAGGAAGGGTTGGAATTGCTGAAATTAGCAAAAGGCGAAACAAATCTTCCCATAGTGACAGAAATAACTTCAATTGAGTATTTAGATGAATACATTGAAAATGTTGATGTGATACAGGTAGGAGCCCGCAACATGCAAAATTATGAGCTGCTGAAGAAATTAGGAAAAACAGCAAAGCCAATACTGTTGAAAAGGGGATTTTCATCTACTATAGAGGAATTGCTTATGTCTGCAGAGTATATAATGGCTGAAGGAAATGACAATGTAATACTATGTGAGAGGGGAATCAGAACCTTTGAGAATTTCACCCGGAATACTTTAGATTTAAGTGCGATACCTGCAATCAAAAAGCTGAGTCATCTTATCCTGTTATTGTTGACCCAAGCCATGCAACAGGAATTTGGTGGATGGTTGAGCCATTATCTATGGCGGCAGTTGCAGCAGGTGCGGACGGGCTTCTTATAGAAGTGCACAATGACCCCGAAAATGCACTGTGCGATGGGGTTCAATCAATAAAAACCGATAAATTTACTTCGTTAATGAAAAAATTAAAGCTTATTGCAGAAGCATCAGGCAGGGAAATATGATTAAAATAGACATAAATATACCGAAAAAATATGAAATTATAATTGAAAAAGGTGCATTCCGTAACATAGCAAAAGAAATTAAAGAAGTTTATAAGGGTTTACGATTGGCAGTCATCACTGACGAAAATATATACAGCTTGTATGGAGAACAATTGAGAAATTCTCTGCTAAAGGAAAACTATGACCTGAAAATAATTGTAATCAAGCCCGGAGAAAACTCGAAGTCCTTTGAAACACTCATTAAAATATATTCAAATTTATCGGAATACATAAGAAGAAATGACCTGATAGCAGCTTTTGGCGGAGGAGTTGTAGGAGATCTGGCAGGCTTTGCCGCATCCACCTATATGAGAGGGGTTAAATTTATACAAATTCCCACAACACTTTTATCTCAGATAGATTCAAGCATAGGAGGCAAAACAGCCATCAATATCCCCGAAGGAAAAAACTTGGTCGGGAGCTTTTATCATCCGGACAAGGTAATAATCGACCCGCTATTATTAAAAACACTGCCTGATAAATACATTCGGGACGGCATGGGAGAAGTAATAAAATATGCATGCGTAAAGGACGAGAATTTGTTTAATAAATTGATGACATCAAAAAATTATATGCATGAGAATATTGAAGAATTAATTTGCACTTGTTTAAATATTAAAAAGGAATTAGTTGAAAAGGACGAAAAGGATTACGGTTTAAGAATGCTTTTGAATTTCGGTCACACCATCGGACATGCAATTGAAAAATATTTAAACTATACCATAAGTCACGGGGAAGCAGTATGCTTCGGTATGTACCATATTACAAGAAACAGCCAAAAATTAGGATTTACAAAGGCAGATACCTTTGAAAAACTTACAGCTTTATTAGATCATTACAATATAAAATATAATCTACCGGTATCCACTAAAGATATAATTAAATTAATTTATTTAGATAAAAAAAGCAACTCCGATTTTATAAATTTAGTATTGCTGAAGGAAATAGGCAAAGGATATATTCAAAAAGTACCGTTGGATAATTTATATGACTTTATTGATGTGGGGTAGAAGATTATGAGTTTATTAATTAAGCCGTCTTTGTTGAATGGAAAAATCATTATTCCTCCTTCTAAAAGCTTAAGCCACAGAGCAATAATTTGTGCTTCTCTTTGCATGGAAGGTGAAAGCAAAATAAACAATATTATTTTTTCCGATGATATAAGGGCTACAATTGAAGGAATGAAAATATTGGGTGCAGATATTAAAGAAACAGATGATTTCATTCTTGTCAAAAGAAACAATATAATTGCAAATAATATAATTGACTGCAATGAGTCAGGTTCAACTCTGAGATTCCTCATTCCCTTGTCCTTAGTTTTAACAAATGAATGTACTTTCACCGGAAAGGGCAGATTGATTGACAGACCCTTGGATGTTTATTATGAAATTTTTAATAAATTCAATATAGAATTCCAAACAAATAACGGAAAGCTTCCTCTTCGAATAAAGGGAAGCCTTCCAACCGGCACATACAAAATTCCAGGCAATGTAAGCTCTCAATTCATTACAGGATTATTATTTGCCCTTCCCTTACTTAACGGAAACTCAGAAATAAATATTACGGGAGCGCTTGAATCCAAAAATTATATTGACTTAACATTGGATACAATGAAAAAATACAACATACATATTAAAAAAGTTGATGACTATAATTATTTTATAAAAGGAAAACAAGAATATGAGACACAGGACTATAGTGTTGAGGGTGATTTTTCACAGGCTGCATTCTTCCTTGCTGCAAATGCATTGGGAAGCAGCATTGAATGTCTTGGATTAAATTATGATTCAATTCAAGGGGATAAAGAAATACTAAATATAATAGAAAAATATTCTTTGAAGGAAAAGGAAATAACCATTGATGCTTCCCAAATACCTGATTTAATACCGGTAGTATCGGTAATCGCAGCCTTAAAAGAAAACTGCATAACCAATATTACAAACGCGGTTAGACTCAGGCTTAAGGAATCTGACAGACTTAAGGCAATATCAATAGAAATGAACAAATTAGGAGCTTCTGTAAAAGAAACAGCAGATGGACTGACAATAAAAGGAAAGAAATCACTACATGGAGGTTCAACCGTTAACAGCCGGAATGACCATCGTATTGCAATGGCATTAGCAATTGCTGCAACAAAGTGTGAAAATCCGATTATTTTGGAAGGATATCAATCAGTAAAAAAATCATATCCCGGATTTTGGGATGATTATCAAAGATTAGGAGGTGTTGTTAATGAGCTCTGTGACGGGAAATAAACTAAAAATAAGTATATTCGGTGAATCTCACGGCGAAGGTATAGGTGTCGCAATAGACGGTTTGCCGTCGGGATTTGCCATTGACCTTGACTACATAAATCAGCAGATGAAAAGACGTATTCCCGGAAAAAGCATATTGTCCTCACCAAGGAAGGAAGAGGATGAATACAAAATATTAAGCGGATTTTTCCAAGGAAAAACCACAGGTACTCCATTGGCAGCAATAATTTATAACAAAGATAAAAGGTCCTCGGACTACGGCGAATTAAAAAATCTGCTTCGTCCCGGACACAGTGATTACACAGGATATATTAAATATTCCTCTTATAACGACTACCGGGGAGCAGGTCATTTTTCAGGCAGACTAACGGCACCTCTTTTGTTTGCAGGAGCTGTTGCAATGCAATTCTTGGAAAGCAAAGAAATATATATAGGAAGCCATATAAAAAGCATTTACAATATAAATGATGACGATGCGGAAAATATTGAAACAGAGGTATTAAAAAATTTAAGAGAAATGAATTTCCCTGTTATATCTTCAGAAAAAGGAAAGCTTATGACAGATATTATAACCGAGCACAAAAATGCGGGAAATTCCTTGGGCGGAATTGTGGAAACATTTATTATCAATGTTCCCGCCGGCTATGGAGAGCCATTTTTCGATTCTGTTGAAAGTAAAATATCTCATATGATATTTTCCATACCGGCAGTTAAAGGAATTGAATTCGGAGCAGGATTTAAAATTACAGAGCTTACAGGCAAGGAAGCAAATGATGAATTTATGGCAGCAGGTGATAAAATAATTACTGCTACAAACAACAACGGAGGTATTTTAGGCGGAATATCCAACGGTATGCCCATAACATTTAAAACTGCAATAAAACCCACACCGTCAATACATTGCGCACAAAACACCGTTGATATATCATCAATGGAAAATACAGTAATAAATATTGAAGGCCGCCATGACCCATGCATTGTACCTCGGGTAGTACCGGTTATAGAAGGGGCTGCAGCTCTTGTTATTCTTGATTTAATTTTAGAAAGGGATGGTGAAAGATGGAGCTGAATAAAGCAAGAACCGAAATAAACAACATAGATAAAAAAATAGTGAAATTATTGGAAAAAAGATTTAATATAGTAAATGAAATAGGTCGTTACAAAATAAAACAAAATCTTCCCGTCTATGATGAAATCAGGGAAAGACAGGTAGCCGATAATTGCATAAGCTTTCTGGAGAATAGGGAATACTCTAAATGTATTGATGACATTTATTTTCAAATAATGAGAAGCTGCAAAGACATTCAAAACAATTTAAAGGAAGAAGAATGAAAAACATAGTTTTAATAGGCATGCCCGGAAGCGGTAAAACAACTGTAGGGGCTTTGCTGGCAAAAAAATTAAACATGAAATTCGTTGATATGGATGAATGTATTGAATCCGCAGAAAACAAAAGTATTATTGAAATGTTTGAAATAAGCGAGGAATATTTCAGAAATGCAGAAACCGAGTGCGCAAAAGTTTTAAGCGGAGAATCTTCTACAGTAATAGCAGCCGGCGGAGGAATAATTAAAAGAGAAAAAAATATAAATTATTTAAGGAAAAACTCCGTAATAGTGTTCTTAAACAGACCTCCCGAAATAATAATGGAAGATATCGACATTAACACCAGACCTCTCTTAAAGGAAGGAAAAGATAGGATATTCGCTCTCTATCACGAAAGGCTCCATCTGTATAAAAAATACTGCGATATAGAAATTGTAAATGATAAAACAATAGATGATGCTGTAAATAAAATAATGGAATTTAAAATAACATGTGTATAGGGATGAAAGGGGGACAGCAGACTTAGGTGACAGGGGGACGGGGTTGTTGTCATAAATTTATGACAACAACCCCGTCCCCCTGTCACTTTGTCCTTCTTCCTATTTACTTCTCACCATCTCAAATTCCCGTTGAATTTCCTCCGAAGGCTGGGAAGTCATTTTCGATACCGCATAAATGAATATGCAGGATACAATGAATGCGGGAAGAAGTTCATACACTCCGAAAAGTCCTCCCATTGGCTTTAAAATAAGCCTCCATACAAATACCATTATACCTCCTGAAAGCATTCCGGCAATTGCACCTTCCCTTGTTGTTCTTTTCCAGAATAATGAGAATATTGTAATCGGTCCGAATGTGGCTCCAAATCCTGCCCAGGCAAAGGATACTATGGTAAAAATAACACTGTTTTCGTCCAGCGCTATGAATATGCCTATAATACTGATTACAACCAAAATAATCCTTGAAATATTCATAACCTGTTTATCGGTTGCATCCTTTTTAATTAAGTGCTGATATATATTCTTTGAAAAGGCTGAAGCTGCAATCAATAAATATGAATCCGATGAACTTATCGTTGCCGCCAATATACCTGCCATTACAAACCCGGCAAGAAGTGCAGGCAGTAAATTTGACGATAATACTATAAAAATATTCTCTGAATCGCTGTATGTTAAAAGCTCTGCAGGAAATATTGCCCTTCCTATTATTCCTATTGCTACGGCAGCTCCTAATGAAATAACTACCCAGACAGTTGCAATACGTCTTGATGTTTTTAATTCATCAGGGTTTCTGATTGCCATGAATCTCAGCAAAACCTGAGGCATTCCAAAGTATCCGAGACCCCAGGCAAGTGTTGAAAGAATAGTATACAGTCCATACTCACCTTTTGCATTATACTGAGGTATCCCGTTAACAACCTGCTGAACTCCATCTGTTACCTCAGGAGATGCTATACCGAAAAACTCAAAAAACCCGGGTATTGATTTTGCGTTTTCTATAACCGAAGCAGCTCCTCCGGCAGCTGCAGTTCCGACAGCCAAAATTGTGACTAAGGCAATAATCATAACAAATGCCTGCATTGTATCTGACGCTGTTTCTGCCAAGAAACCCCCTATATAGGTATAAAATAATACAAATGCTGCCCCTAATATCATCATGTATTGATATTTAAATCCAAATAGGGCATTGAAAAGTTTTCCAACCGTTACAAAACAGCTTGAAGCATAAACAGTAAAGAATACCAAAATAAAAACTGCGGAAATAGTCATTATTATTTTATTTTTCTCTTTGAAGCGATTGCTTAAGAAATCAGGAATCGTAATTGAATTACCTGCAGTAACCGAATAGTTATGAAGTCTTTTCGCAATAAACAACCAGTTTAAATATGTTCCTGCGGTAAGACCTATTGCGGTCCACACAGCATCGCTTAGCCCATACCAGTATGCTACTCCGGGAAGGCCCATTAACAACCATCCGCTCATATCGGATGCTTCGGCACTCATAGCTGTTACTAACGGACCAAGTGATCTACCTCCTAAAAAATAATTTTCGCTGCTTTCATTGGCACGTTTTGCAAAATATAATCCGATGCCAATAACAACAGTCATGTAAACAATCATTGATACTAAAATTTGTAAAGTGTCCCCTTTCATAATGAACCTCCTTCTTTAAAATTATAATCGCAGGGTAATGCATCAAATTTGGCATTCTGTGCGGTTGACCTAACCCTGTTTTTCTGAAAAAAGACTCAGAAAAACGGGGTTAGGTCATACAAAAAAACCGCCTCAATAAGAGGCGGATGTCCGCGGTACCACTCTAACTGCATAAAATTATGCAGCATCTCGTTAACGATAAGGGTTGTGCCCTTTGGGTTATTACCCCCAAACGCTCCGAGGCGGGTTCAATCAACATTGGGACAAAGGTATTTCACCAATCAACCTTCTCTCTGCGTCCATGTTTCATTACTATTCCTCTTCACAGCAAATATTAATATTAAAAAACATACTATATCAAGACAAATGTTTTGTCAAGATATTTTTTGAATTAATTTACCGATAAATTTATATTCTATTACTACCATACGCAATTTTGTGTCTATTTGTAGAACAAATATGTATTTTCATACATATTTGTTCTACAATTCATGGGGGAATCAGAATCTATATAAAGTAATTATCAGCTGATTAATCTATTTATTACTTCTTTTACTGTTGTCAGTTTATTTATGCTGTTTAAATTAGCACCTGAAAAAATAAGACCATCCCTGCCCTCTACCGCATTTAATAAACCTTCCGATATGCAATAGGGAATTTCCTTGGGATTACAGTTAGGCATGCATCTGTGACACTTTTTAATTTCTAAATTTCCAGTTGCGGTTAAAAAATTTGTCAGTATGGCTCTTGCAGGCATTCCCACCGGACTTTTTATAATCTTAATACTTTCGTCGTCTGCATTAATATATGCTGATTTAAAATTTTGGTGTGCGTCACATTCGACTGTGGGAACAAATAAGCTTGCTATTTGAAACCCGTCAGCACCCGCTTCACTAAGTTCGATTATATCATCCTTTGTTCTTATTCCTCCCGCTGCAATTACAGGAATTTTAACTTTATATTCCTCCTCAAAGCTACTTAGCAAAAGCTTTACTTCCTTAACTATGTCCTTTAGCTTCATACATTTATCTTCCAACAATTCATCCATTTTGAAGCCAAGATGCCCTCCAGCCAAAGGACCTTCCACTACTACGGCATCCGGTAGCCTTTCGGATTTAAGATAGCTTTTGATTATTATTCTTGCAGCCTTTGCAGATGACACGATCGGAGCTATTTTCGTATTGCTACCATTTACTAATTTAGGAAGAGCAATCGGCAGCCCCGCACCTGAAACTATTAAATCTATTTTTTCTTCAACTGCTTTTTTAACATATAACTCGAAGTTGTTCATCGCCGCCATAAAATTCATGGCTATAATTCCCTTTGATTTTTCTCTTGCCTTTTTAATTTCCGAGCCTATTGCCCTTAAGTTTGCCGCTACAGGGTCCATTAAAAAGTCAGGCTCTCTGAAGCCTATCTGAACACCGGATATGGTTCCTATTCCGCCTTCATTCGCAACAGCCGCAGCCAAGCCCGACAATGATACTCCAATGCCCATGCCTCCCTGAACTATGGGAATTTTAGCAGTTAAATTTCCTATTTTTAATTCATTTAATTTCATAGTATCTCCATTGTTTTATCATCTATTAATTTGATATTCAAAGTATATATGCAGTTACTTATATTGTCAAGAAAAAGATTGGAAAGGTCTCTCAGAATGGCAAGGGCTATGAGTATGTTTTTTTATAGTGAATTGTATGTGTACAGTAACCTTGAGGTAACCGTGAGAAGATTCTAAAACAGCTATGAAAGGTAAATATTTTTCGCAATAAGATAAAGAAAAGAACATTCAAATTTGCACGAAAACTAAGGATATGGTAAAATAGGATAAAGAACTTTATCGCAATGGCAAAGGAGAATGAAAAAAATGACAAGAGCTGAGAAAAGAGAAATTAGAAGAACCCTTCAAAACGAGATTAAAGAATTTTTAAAGATCCAAGCACATTACTTTCCTGAATTAATACAAGATATAAAAAACGTGATGGACAGCAGAAATCAAAGCTACATAACTTATGAAATTGAAGTCATATTATACATGATGATATTGAAAAACGCATGTTCTATTGAGTCTATGCAGGAAATGAATGATTGATGAATTTAATATAGATGAATGTGTAAAAAATATATACAAAATATTAGGATTGGAAGAAAGAGAATACCTTCCACATTATGTGACAGTAAATGAATGTCTAAAGAAACTTGATAATGCAGAGCTTGAAAAATTGCGAAAGAAAATGATATATGGTTTAATTCGAAAAAAAAGCTTTGACCATGCCAAATTTTTGGGGAAGCATTGGCTCGTAATCGTAGATGCAACTCAGCTCTTTAGTTTTAGGGAAAGACATTGCGAGCATTGCTTGACAAAGACATATAATAAAGGGACAGACGAAGAAAGCACAATATATTACCATCAGGTATTAGAAGCGAAAATAGTATTAGATGATGATATGGTAGTAAGTATTGCAACGGAATTTATAGAAAATGAAGCAGAGAACATGACAAAACAGGATTGTGAGATCAACTCTTTTAAGAGGTTGTCAAAATCCCTTAAAGATATGTTTCCGAGGCTTCCGATATGTATATTAGGAGATAGTCTGTATGCCTGCGGACCAATATTTGATATATGCAAAAAGAATAAGTGGGAATTCCTAATTCGATATAAAGATGGAAGTATCCCAACTTTAGCAGAAGAATATAAAGAAATCAAAGAAATGGGAGAAATTGAAGAAGAAGTAATAGAAATTGAGTATATGTACAAAAGAAAGCCTAAAGTAAAAGCAACACATAAAATGAAATGGGTAAACGACCTATATTATCAAGGACATAAGGTTGCTGTTATGGAGCTTGAAATTGAGAAGAATCAGAAAAAGTGGAAGGAATTTCAATGGGTAACAAGTATGGATGTTACAAATTGGACGGCAGGAGAATTTGCAGAAACAGGCAGAAAGCGCTGGCTTATAGAAAATGAAGGATTCAACATACAAAAGAACTATCGATATATGATAACTCATGCAAACAGTTTAGATTACAATGCAATGAAAAATCATTATCTACTTACACAGTTAGCTGATGTGCTGGTGCAGCTTTATGAAAATGGCGTAAAAGGAATAAAACTGATTAAAAGGACTATTGAGAAAATCTCAGAAGGTCTATTAGACAGCATAAAAAATCAACAGTTAAAAGAAGAAGATTTTATCTATGAAAGGTTTCAAGTAAGAAGGGAATAAATAAAGAAACAGCAGGAAGGCGTGGTTAAATGAAAAAAGGCAAAAATTAAAAATAATTATCCACAAAACAACTAACAAGGGGGATTCACACCTCTTTAATGTGGATAACTATATAAATTTTTCACGCATCTGTTTATAACTAAGTAAATTAAATTTTAGGCATAAAAAATAAAGAAATAGTCATGGAAGGGATAAGTTTACCTTTCAGAGCTGATTCTAAAACGTTTCGGTGGCATACTTTGTAATATTATGTTATAATAATACTTAATTTACCTTTTAATAGTCCCTATTCAATTCGTTTAAACTTGACGGTAGAGGCTTGTAATAGGTAGAATATAAAAAAATTTACAAAAGGGAGACAGCAATGAAAAGAAAGTGTTTTTTAATTGCATTATTAATTTTAGTTTTATTTTCTTTCCAAGGAGTTTTTGCAGAGGTTGATTATACCGAAGAGGCTGACATGCTAAACTCTTTAGGTCTTTTTAATGGAACCGAAAATGGGTACGAGCTAAATAGGGTACCAACACGTGTGGAAGCTGCGGCAATGCTTGTAAGGCTGCTTGGCGGTGAAAAAGAAGCCAATGAAATGAAGTATGAGCACCCATTTACAGACGTGCCTGACTGGGCAAATAATATAGTTGGTTATATGTACGAAAAGGGTTATACAACCGGTATCGGCAATAATCTTTTCGGTTCTAATCAAGTGACAATTGCAAGGGATTATACAACATTTATGCTCAGGTCATTAGGTTATAGCAGCAGCAGTGATTTTAATTATTTGGAAGCAATGGATTATGCAGTTTCTCAAGGGATAATTACACAGGATGATGCTGCAAGCTTAAACAGCATTGAATTTAAAAGAAATGAAATGGTATTATTATCATACAGAACACTTAATTCCAAGCTTAAGGAAAGCGAAAACAAGCTTATAGACAAGCTTTTTGATAGCGGCTCAATAAATAAACCTGAAGAAATCAAACAGGATTCGATTAATGATAGTGAAACAGTTTTAAGCGGAATTGATTCATCTCTTGAAAAATTAGAAGTAAATTCTCCTGCCATCTATATTTATGCGGAAAAAAAAGAAATAGGAACTGGTAAGATTACCGGTTTTGACTTGGTCGATAAAGAAGACTTCATAGAAGGTTATAGCGGAAGTATATGTTTTAAAAAGGGCTTTTCAAATTGGGTGGGCTCAAATATAAAATATGAAATTTCATTCTACAATGAGGGAAAGTTTTTAAAGGAAATTGAATATGTAGAGTTTAATTATGAAGGAGAAAATGATGGCTGGACCGAATTTATAACACCATATGATAAATTCGATGAATTAAAAATTGCTGCATATCCAATAAGCGATGAAGAAATTAACAACGATTTGGATGGAATATTAGAAATTATTACAACAGATGATTCAGAGATGTTAAAAGAAACAATTTTAAAATATGGAAATGTACATGCAAAGTCTGGTCGTGATAGCAGATATGATTTTAGTGCAGCTGAAGTAACTTATGCATTTGCTTGGAAGACTATATTTGAAGGCAGTTCCACATATTATGATGGCATTGTCTATCGTCCCAAGGCTAACAAATATATAGTAGATAAGGATTTTACCTTACAGTTTACGGATGAAGGATCAAGAATTGGAACCGATAATTCTAAAGGAAAAATCGGACTTCCAAAAAATGATTTCAAAGAGGGTATAAATTTGATTCTCATATTTGATGATGGTTACAAAACAATGAAAGCATTTTTAGTTAAATAAAAACAGAAGAATAATCTAATAATATGTACATACGATGAAAACTGGAATCCATCGATAATTGTTAAAGATTTTTATGGAAACACCCTTAATTGGAATATTTGATATTATATAAATGTTTTGACTGATAAAATATATGTAGGGGACACTCCGAAGATAGAATGTCCCCTATATATTTATCTGTTTACATATTCGTCAAAAGCAGCCTTTGTTCTTTCTTGTTTCTCTTCGATTGCTTGTTGAACCATCATGTCTTTGACCTTCATAAGCCTTGTTTGATTTCCTCTTTCATTTTCATCAAGCTTCATTTGGATATACTTGATTGTTTCCTCGAATTGCGGAATCATAACATATTCTAAAGCATTAACTCTTCTTCTGGTTTTCTCTATTTCAGCTGCAAGAAGTTGAACCTCTTTTTCAACAGCTGCCAATTTTAACAGCTCAGGAAAAATATTTGACAAATTTTCAATTGCATTATCAAGCTCAGCTGAAGTATTGGCAAAACCGTACGGGTAAATATTTGCGGTGTCATTTGTTGTTGTTTTAAATTCAAACACCGGAACATTTACGCTCATTACATTTTTCTTGCCTACCTCGATGGATACTCCCTGCTTAGGATACATAAGGGCTTCTTCTAAAACCTCCGAAGACATTACGGCACTGGCTATTACAAAATTTGAATAAACATCGCCGATATGTGCTTCAACCTGTTCGCGCAAAGCTTTATTTTCTCTTGCAAGCTCCAAGAATCGTTTCATAAGCTCATCACGTTTATCCTTAAGCATTTTATGACCTTTAACAGCCACCTTTAAACG
>LAHS01000091.1_pt1 | contig 16951 bp, 17 predicted proteins | sample 329651 | NCBI WGS metagenome assembly LAHS01 (sample SAMN03275699, study PRJNA271635) | activated sludge metagenome | isolation source: sample C-1 Sludge from hydrolytic chamber (first chamber) of Anaerobic... | reverse complement strand
TTTTATTGGACAGTACCAAAACTTAGATCCTTGTGCGTTTCATCGGCCTAAATTTCGCATTTTTATTATCAACTGATAATCAAAGTGTTATGTTATTCCTACTTCGCAAACACTACAATTTCAGCCTAATTTAGCCCTCAAAATGCCTGAAATTGGCCATATTTAGGCATGATTCAGGTTCAAAACAATGCTTATCGGCATTGCGATACAATATCAATCGCGTTGCCAATAAGCATTAATCGCAATGCGAATCAATATGTATCACACCCCAAACAAGTATTAATCGCGTCCTCACCCCTGTTTTTTACCCCTCCGTCGAGCTGGAACACACCTCCGACTCAACCATTTGTTAAAGTCAAAACGTCACAAAAACGGACTTTTTTGCTTACATTTTGATTCTTTGTAAATGTGTCGTAGTCCTGCACTTTCATGGTGACAGGGTGGAATTAGACATATCCACATAGTGAACATGTCTAAAGCAGTCCGATTCCTTCATGGTGAAAGAGTGGGATAAATACCTGTTCACTATGTGGATATGTCTAAATCATTCCCATTCCTTCATGGTGATAGGGCGGGATAATGCCTGTTCACTATGTGGATATGTCTAAAGTCCTCCCGCACCTATCATGGTGATAGGCCGCAGTAGGAACTGTAGGGGTGGGGTCGGCCCGCCCTATTCGGTCATAAGCAAAGGGGAGTGCTCCGAGGCTGCATGTTATCTTTGCCAGAGGAGGACACACAAAAACAGGACCCGTATGTTCGTCCTTTACTCTTTATCCCAAAACGATTCAGCCCCACGTTCTATCAAGAACGTGGGGCTGATAACTCTGTCTTCGGCACAAAGGCCTGCAGTTGAATGCGTAGTATTACTCGCCCAGGTGGATAGCCTCCTGAGGACAAACAGCAGCGCAGCTACCGCACTCTGTGCACTCATCGGGGTTGATGTGATAGATATCGCCCTCAGAAATTGCTGATACGGGGCACTCATCGATACATGTTCCACATGCTACGCAGTCATCACTAATAACGTATGCCATAATAATGTAGTTTTATTGTTTATAATGTTTTTGTTTGCTGAGGTTGGTGCGGATCGCTCCCCACTCCACATTTCAATGATGCAAAGATAATATTTTTGTTTTGATAATACCTACTTTTGATGATTAAAAAATTCTTATTTATATTTAGTCTCATTACAAATAGTGAGTATTTGTTCCCTCTCTCCCTGTATTCTCGCGGGCGACGAACAATAAACCCCCATCGCAAAACGTTATTTCGGATATGAGGAAGAACATTGTCTATATCATCATGGCCATGCTGTTCGGCATCGTCCCGACAGCCTTCGCACAGGAACGCACCGTGCAGAATCGGCCCTATACGGACCTGCGCCCCTTCCATCTCGGCATTCTCGTGGGTACTCACCTGCAGGATATGGAGCTGAACAACGTAGGGCCGCAGACCATCGTCGATGAGAACGGCGTGGCGCAGACGTACGACATCACCGCCGACCAGGACCGCTGGGACGAAGGATTTCAGGTGGGAGTGCTCGGAGAGCTAAGGCTCTCGGACCACTTCCAGCTGCGCCTGGCCCCCACCCTGCACTTCGGAAGCCGCCACATCAGCTTCCACAACATGAAGGCGCAGGCCATCGACACCCTCATCACGCACACACAGACGCTCAAGACCGTCTATATAGGCTGTGCCACCGACCTGATTTTTGCTGCCCCGCGCCTCAACAACCATCGGCCCTACCTCATGGCGGGACTCAACCCCATGATCAATCTCGCAGGGTCGCATGGCGACTACATCAAGCTCAAGCGCTATGACGTCTTCCTCGAGGCAGGTATCGGCTGCGACTTCTACCTGCCCTTCTTCAAGCTCCGCCCCGAACTGAAGTTCATGTACGGCCTCACCAACTCGCTCGATACCGACCATGCCAACCACCTGCAGGACAAGACCATGCTGCCCTACACCCAGTCGGTCAGCCAGTCGAGGTCCAAAATGATCGTCCTGACGTTCTACTTCGAATAGCGTGCGGGCAGCCGTCCCTCAGGCTCTGAACGCCCATCCGGCAATCCAAACGGCAGATGGACTGAAAAACAGGAATGAGACCGCGCCCGACAAGGGTACCCGCTGCACACGGACTATAAACCACAAAGAGGAGATGAACGCAGAAAACCTGAGACAACTATGCCTGTCGCTGTCACCGGAGGTGACGGAGAAGTTTCCGTTTCAGCAGTTCAGGGCGGCACGCAACGTGCTGGCCTTCTATATCGGCGGGCACATATTCTGCTATTTCGACATCAACGACATGACAAGTGTCACCGTGAAAGGCCCCAAGGCGGAGATACCAACGCTGTACGAACAATATGACTTCGTGGACAAACCCTACAACGGCAACGAGAAATATTGGATAGGAATAGATGCCACCGTGGCACCGGCCGAGGTAGTGAGACAGCTTGTCCAGACCTCGTTCGATCTTGTAAAAAATCACAGGAAATGATACTCTGGAACCTCATACACGGCTGTCACCGCAAGAGTGAGGGCTGCAAGCACTGCTATGTCTTCACCCGCGACGAGGAGCACGGTATCGATACGAACCTCGTGCGCAAGACCCGGACGTTCCGACTGCCCCTGCAACGCAACAGGGCAAGGGAGTGGAAGATACCTTCCGGATCGATGGTGATGACCTGCTTCTCGTCCGACTTCTTCATCGAGGAGATGGACGCATGGCGCGAGGAAGCATGGCAGATGATGCGCCAGCGCAGCGACCTGACGTTCTATATGGTCACCAAGCGACCGGAACGCATCGTGACATGCCTACCAACCTATTGGAACGAAATCAGAAACCGTATCTACATCTGCTGCACTATGGAGAATCAGAAGCGTTTAGAGGAGCGTCTTCCCATTTTCCTTACCGCACCTCTGTGCCATCGTGAGATCATCGTGGAACCCATGCTCGAGCCCGTCTGCTTCCACGGCAGGCTCGAAGGCATCGACGGTATCACCGTCGGCGGCGAGTCGGGACGGCAGGCCCGTCCCTGCCATTACGAGTGGGTGCTCGACGTAAGGAGCCAATGCGCAGAAGCTGGCATCGGGTTCCACTTCATGCAGACCGGTGCCAACTTTTACAAAGATAACCGAAACTACCGCCTGCCGCATGCCCTGCAGCTCCAGCAGGCGCATAAAGCAGCGATAGACCTGCCTTTTCAGTCGAACGGATAGACCACGCCGATCTGGGCACGGATATCGTCCATCTGCTGCATGATGCGTAGCGTCTCGGCATGAGGCATCTCTGCACACGACTTCTCTCCACACTCCAGGGCTGCTATCGAGGCACGTACCTCATACTCGTAGCCCGTGATCTGCGGGGGCGTGGGGATAACCTCGCGAACCCGGTAGTCGTTATCGACGACGGTGATCGACTGCGGGTTGTTGATGTTCTCCACGATAAGGTGTCCCGTCTCGCCCGACACGATACCCTGACGGTCGGTCTTGGCATACATGGAACAGTCGAGCACGGCCATGCGGTCGCCGCTGTAAAACTGTGTGATGCTGGTCTGTGCGTCCATGCCCGTAGCCGTCTTGATGCAGTGGGCATACATCTCTTTCACGTCGGTGCCGAAGACCATGGCCGCAAAATTGAGCGTATAGACACCAAGATCGAGCAGGGCTCCTCCTGCCAGTTCAGGCCGTTGCATACGCTCACGGCTGCTCAGCGGATAGCCGAGGTTGGCGCTGAGGTGGTACGGACGGCCGATGATGCCGGAGTCGAGGAGCTCGTTGAGCGTCTTCGACAGGGGTACATAGCGTGTCCAGATAGCCTCGGTGAGGAATGTATCCTGCTCCCGGGCCACCCTGATCAGCTCCTCTGCCTGCCGCACATTGCCCGTAAACGACTTCTCGCAGAGCACCGGTTTCTTATGCTTCAGGCAGAGACCGGCATGCTCCAGATGGAAAGAATGGGGCGTAGCTATATATATAAGGTCTACGTCAGGGTCGCAGGCCAGAGCCTCATACGACCCGTATGCCTTCTCAAAGTGCCATTGTCTGGCAAAGGCATCAGCCTTCGCCTGACTGCGGGAAGCAATGGCATAACCCTCTGCCTCGTCCATTCCGGCCAGCGTGCGCGCCATCATCTCAGCGATATTCCCGGCACCTATGATTCCAATCTTGTACTGTTTCATCGAAAAAAGTTTTTAGTGAATAAGATTTTCCGTTTCTGTTAGAACTTACAAAAATAACACATTAAACTCTAAAAGTATTTCTTCGATCCACATTTATATTCTCCCGATGTTTCTTTTTCATCTTGCTTTTGTCTCAACACAGGTTTTGTCATGGGTGCGAGGACGGCTATACCTACAAATCAGACCATCTTCAGGGACAGCATCACCGTCGGGTTCTACCTTAAGAAGCTGTACAACCTTAACACCCTACCATGAAAAACGTCATACCCCCACGGCAGCAGGGAGGTATGACGCTATCTTCCGACCGGGAATCCTACGATTTGAAGCACAGATGCAACATGCGGTAAAGCACCGGCATATCACGTAGAACGTACCCGAACATTCCTCATCACGCGACGGCATGAGCTATGGCCTGCACTTTCCTGCCTACCGCTTCGTCATGTCGACCTTGATCTTTCCCACATAGATGGCCTGCTTGCCATTCTGGTCTATGGGCGTAGGTTTACCATCAAGATTGTTCACATATTCTATTTTTCGAAGGTAAGTGTGGCTGTGTCCGCCCAGCACGAGGTCTATTCCGCGCGTCTTTCTCACAAGCTCCTGGTCGCCGAAGGCGTCCTTTTCCCACCCGATGTGCGACAGACAGATTACCATGTCGCACTTCTTCCTGTGCAGCAGGTCGGCCATCTGCTGCGCCGTCCTGACAGGATCGAGATAGACCGTGTTCTCGTAATTCTTCTTATCGACCATGCCCTCGAGCTGCGTGCCGATGCCGAAGACCCCGATCTTCATGCCCTTACGCCTGAGAATGACGTAGGGTTTCACCAGCTTGTCGAGTCCATACTGCGAGAACTTATAGTTGGCACAGACTATGGGGAAGTTGAGACGGCGTATCATTCGCGCAACGTTCTCCAGTCCATAGTCGAACTCATGGTTGCCTATGGTACCGGCATCATAGTGCATCATGTTCATCAGTCCGGTCTCCACGTCGCCTTTATACAGCGTGAAGTAAGGCGATCCCTGGCAGAAATCGCCGCTGTCGAAGAGCAGAAGGTCGGGATCCTGCTGCCGCTCCTGGCGGAGCATAGCGATGCGACGTGCAAAGCCTCCTCGTCCGGCGAGCATCGTATCGGCCAGATTCTCACTCAGAGGCTGTATGCAGCTGTGCGTGTCATTGGTATGGAGTATCACAAGTTGCTTATGCTGTTGTGCCAGAGCCGTACTCATGGCCATACCGAGAGCTACGGCTGCTAAGATCCTTTTTATCTTCATCATTCTACAATCTTTATTCGTCCTTCTATCCTACTGCCAACCACTTCACCCGCCTTGGTCTTCTCACGGAAGTACTCGGCTATGAGTTCACGGATATTATCCTTCTTCTCCTGTGGCGAGTTCACCTGCGTCTTATGCTTGAACGCTTCCAGCCCGTCGTTTCCCTGGGCCAGATAGTCGAGTGTTGCCACACGGTACGGCTTAGCCGCGTCGATCGTCCGACCGTGGAGTTTGGCGCTGATGAGCTTGCCTTGCCCCGTGATTACCAGTTCCACGCCATGGCTTACGCCCTCGCCGCCACGGGCTGCCATCTGCCTGAAGAGCTCCGTAACCTCAGATCCCGAGAGCGTAAGGTAACAGATCTTGTTCTCGAATGGTGCCACGTCGAGAATATCGCCGAGTGTCACGTCGCCCTTTGACAGCACGGCGCGAATGCCTCCCATGTTGTACACCGCAAAGTCGGGGCTCTCGCCGTAACGGCTTCCCGTCCACAGCAGGATGTCCGAGAGCAGGTTAGAGAGCGTGCTCTCGGGTTTCTTCGCCGACATATTTCCTGCCACACTGCCCACCACCGGGCGCATCTTGCTGTTCACCTCCTGGGTGTAAGGCTGCAGGAAGGCCGCAGCCTCCTTATCGGGCTGCATGTCATAACGCCTGTCCACGAGGATCCGTGTACGCGTAAGGCCGCCCACACCGTAATGCGATGCGCACGAACCGGCTGTAAGCGCCAGCGCGAGCAATCCTGTATATACTGTCGTCTTTCTCATATCTTGATCTTGATTGACCTTTGATCACTCTACAAATTTAATGATTTTATGGCAAGGTCACAAGCTATTTGATGTATAAAAACACAAAAAAGCCCTGTCTCATCATGAGGCAGGGCTTTTTATTTCTTTCTGAAGCAGGGTCACCTTACTTGCTGGTCACGGTACGCTTCTCCTTGATACGAGCAGCCTTACCGGTGAGCTTACGCAGGTAGTAGAGCTTAGCGCGACGTACTTTACCACGCTTGTTCACTTCGATACTGTCGATAGCCGGCGACTCGATGGGGAAAATACGCTCCACACCAACCGTACCCGACATCTTGCGAACGGTGAAACGCTTCTTGTCACCGTGACCGCAGATCTTGATCACTACGCCACGATAGAGCTGAATACGCTCCTTGGTACCCTCGACGATTTTGTAAGCGACAGTAATAGTATCACCTGCCTTGAACTCAGGGAACTGCTTGCCGGTTGCAAATGCTTCTTCAGCAACTTTAATTAAATCCATTGTTTTGGCTTTTAAAAATTGTTTGTCGTTCCAACCCAACATGGCATGAGAACTCTTCTCTCAACCAGCGGTTAGGCCGAAAAGCGGTGCAAAGGTACCACTTTTCCTCCGAATAACGACGATATGCCGCCTTTTTCTTTCTCTTTTCGCCGTGATTTAACAATCCGGATCATCGCCAGCCCCGCATTTTAGGCGTTTTTTCCCTTCTCTTAGGGATTTCCCCACGATGCGGTTGGCTCATTTTTATTACCTTTGTCCTATCAATCCACACGACTATGAAACAACTCTTACTCCAATGGACCACGCTCATGTGGCTCATGTTGCTTCCTCTCCCCATGGAAGCCGCCAAACGATTTGACGAGATCCAACTGGGCATGACCCAGCAGGAAGTACGTGCACTGGTGGGCAAGCCCGACCTCACGCGTATGGATCGCTCTGTGATGCAATGGGAATATCAGTGGCAGAAAGTGCCACTGATTGGAGATGTGTATATTACCACGGTCGATTTCGTGAACGGCAGAGTAACGGCGTGCAACACCTTCCTCCGCCCCGACAACACCGCCATGATGCCCACGCCCGCCTATCCGCAGCCTTATCCGCCACAGCCTTATATCGACGACATGATGTGCGACGAAGACTTCAACACGCTCTACCGCTATGTCAAGGGGGAAACATTCGATGATAATCGCCTGAAGCTGCTCACCGTGGGGTGCCTTGGCAACTGTTTCTCCTGCGCACAGTGCCAGCGCATGCTGGCTATTTACACTTTTGATGATGACAGGCTGAAGGCGCTTCGCATCATGGCCCCGCACATTATCGACCGCCAGAATGCACTCACCCTCGTCGCGCTCTTCTCTTTCGACAGCAACAAGGCTGCCGCCGCCCGTCTGCTCGGCGTGCCATGGAACTGAAAACTGCGGCTCGAATATCTTTTAAAAAAATGATTGGCACCGACCCACACGAACCCTTTATCGTTGTTCGTGTGGATCGGTGCCATTCGTGGTTAAGGAGCTTGCTTATTTCTCCTGTTTCTTCTGCGGCATCGTCTCCTCATAGTTGAGCGAGGCATCGGCCTCGCCGTGGAGTGCCTCGCTGAGGTCATGCCAGTCCTGAAAACCTGCAAAGAGGGCCAGACGGTTGAGTGTCTGCTGTGACAGCTTGCGCCGTCCCACGGCCAGTTCCCACAATTTGCGCAGCGACTTGCTGCTCAGATTCACCTGCTTCCGGGAAAGAGCCTGGGAAAGGCGATCAAAATCCATGACCATCTGGTGCGGCTCTGCCTTCATCTTTCGGCCTAACTCGACAAAGTGTTTCCTTAAATCGCGTTTCATCTTTCAACTTTCATACGTAAAAAATGCTTTCTCTCATCTGTCTGGACAAGGGGTTACAGGCCTGCTCTCTGCCTGCCCCTTCCATCGCCTGCAAAGGTAATCATTAAAATCCATTTGATGATTCTTTTTGAGGGGGAAAAACATCATCGTCCCCATTATTTCTACTTTCCCCCAAGTTCTCCTCTTCGGCCTCTCTCCTACCTGGTTTTCCCGGGTCGGGCAGACACGTTTCCTGTCATCATTTTCTCTCTGCTTTCAGAGTTCACTCTCCTCCGATCAGCCGATCAGGCGGCGAATCTGAAGGTCGGTGGCCGACGGGACGACACGCCGGAGATGGTCGTACATACGCTGGAACGACTCCTCGGGCGTGCGCTCCCCCGCATGGACGAAGGCACGGCCATACAGGCTCTCGGGAGTGGCATAGCGCGCCACGCCCCACCCATAGCGATTGCCATGACGGTCAATGCTGTATTCAAAGTCCTTGATAACTATGCGCAGCTGCATCTGCAGGCGTGCAAGAATGGGATTGAGCGACAGCTTCACCTCGTCGTCACCGGGTATCAGATCTACCAAGTCCGACTCCCTGCGACGCCGCCCGCGTGCGAAGCCCAGCAGCTGGCGCAGCTCCTTGATGGTGGCAGAGCCTTCCTGCTCGATGGTCTGCAGCACCACGTCGTCGAGAGCCGCCACATCGTCAGACACCTTACTGGGCAGCGAGCGGCGGTAACAGATCAGGTCGGGCAGCCAGTCCAGGCTCACGAACATGGTCTTATGGGCGAAGAAGGATCCGTAGGCTATACGTCCGTCCTGCACCACCGGCCCCTTCCACTCCCAAGGGCCGTCCTCATCCCGGCTGAACCATAGGTGACCCGGCGTGTGCTCCTCTACCGAGAATCCGCTGATGCTGTTGCTGAAGAACGGCAGGAAGCCATATTGCAGAATGCAGTCTTCCAGCTCTTCTATCGTTTCAAAGTTTCCTTTCGTCATCATATCTCTATCCTCTTCTTATTCTTACGCCCTACCACAAACTGGTTTCCCCCGCGGCGCAGCCTCCCCCAGGGCTCAGTCGTGCTCACGCAGCCACTTGCCAAGCACCTCACAGTAGTGTTCCGTCTGGTCAACAAAGGTGAGATGGCGGGCTCCTTCCATCAGTTCCCACTCGCTGTGGGGAATGCCGTCGGCCATCGTCTTCGCCAGCAGGGGCGTACTCTCATCGTCCGTTCCGTCGATCACGAGGCAGGGCACGCCGATACGGTCCAGCCGGTCGGTATAATCAAAATCCTTCAGATTGCCGAGCGGCGTATATTCATTGGGCCCCCACGCCGTGAGATACGACTCCGTGCCGAAACGCTTCTTCCGCCTCAGACATTCGGGGCGGTCGTCACCCTCGATGTCGCAGGCGTGGCGCACGGTGTAGTGATCGTTGGCCAGCAGATAGGCCGGCGATGTCCAGTCGCCCTTCGCCTCTGCCTCGGCGATGGCTCGCTGGTCCTCCTCCGACATGTAGGAGATCAGCCGATGCTGCTCCCTGCTCCACAGATCGCTCGACGACAGCGTGCTCGAGAGAATGGCCGACGCCACGCACTGCGGCTGCTGATCGACGAGCCATGCCAGAATGAGCATGCCGCCCCACGACTGTCCGAGCACGTGCACGCGGTCGAGCTGCAGATGGCGGCACAGCGCCTCGAGCTCTTCGCGCCACGTCTGCAGCGTCCACAGCTCCGGATGTCCCTCCACATACGAGTTACCGCAGCCCAGCTGGTCGTACGAGATGACCTGCCTTCCTGTCTCTGCGAGCTGGTCAAGCAGTTCAAAATAGTTGTGAGTACTGCCCGGTCCGCCGTGGATAAGGAGCAGCGGACTGTGTCCCGCCCTGTTTTCACCCACCACGCGGTAATAAGTTTTGTACCCCTTAAAAGGCATATATCCTTCGGTTATCTTCATGTCGTATAGTCTTTACATTAGCTCTGTTTCTACAAAGATAGTAATTTGCTGTGAAAAAAGCCACGAAGGCGGACCCTTATTATCACCTGCCGACAGAAATAATTTTGGCTTATCCTACAAAGTTTTGATAACGTTATTTCCCACGTTAGGATTCGTTTACCATCAACGGCACTCAGATAGGGGCAGGTGACACTTTGCACATTTTTTTGCCGAAAAGGCTATCATATTGAAAAATCAATAGGCCTCAGAAATCGCTTCCTCGCAAAAACTTTGAACCTCGTGCGTTTCATCGGCCTAAATCTCGCGTTTTTGCTATTCCCTAATAATCAGATCGTTACAGCAAATCACACTCTTAACCACTACGATTTCAGCCCGATTTACCCCTCAAAAAGCCCCCAAATGCCTTTATTTCGGCATAATTCGGGGTCAAAATCAGCCTTATCGGCGTTGCGGTTCGGTATTGGTCGTAATGCGAATAAGTATTAATCGCGATGCCACAAAGTATTACCCACGATGCGAATAAGCACGAATCGCAACCTCACTCCCGTTTTTTGCCTCTCCGTCGCGCTGGAACAGACCTCATGGTCGATCATTTGTTAAAGTCAAAATGTCACAAAAATCGGCCTTCTGCTTACATTCTGATTACCTACACCCCTCCCCCTATCCCTCCCGGGGGAGGAACAAAGAGCTGCAGAAAACTACTGCGGGGTGCTACAGAGGGTATTGGTTCTCCCCTCCCCTGGGAGGGGCTGGGGGTGGGCCAGATATATCCCACCCCACTCTAAACAGCGGTGCTGTCGCGCAATTTGCCGGAAGAACCACAAAAATGATGACCGCAGGAGCACTATCTCGGTCTTTTTCGTTACCTTTGTAACAGATTTTTATAATTCACCCAAGCATGAAAGAATACGCACTGAAGTACGGATGCAATCCGAACCAGAAGCCTGCCCGCATCTATATGGAGCAGGGAGAACTGCCCGTGGAGGTCATCAACGGCCGCGCAGGTTACATCAACTTCCTCGATGCACTCAACAGTTGGCAACTCGTCAAGGAGCTGAAGGCAGCCACCGGCCTGCCCGCGGCAGCCAGCTTTAAGCACGTCTCTCCAGCCGGTGCCGCCGTGGGGCTCCCCCTGAGCGACACGCTGAAGAAGATCTATTTCGCCGATGACATCGACTTTGAACTCACTCCCCTTGCCAATGCCTACGCCCGCGCCCGCGGTGCCGACCGCATGTGTTCGTATGGTGACTTCTGTGCCCTGAGCGACCCCTGCGACGAGGCTACCGCACGCCTCATCAAGCGCGAGGTGAGCGATGGCGTGATAGCACCCGGATATACTCCCGAGGCACTGAAGATCTTACAGGAAAAGCGCAACGGTACTTACTGCGTCATCAGGGTTGATCCTGATTACACCCCCGATCCCATTGAGCACAAGCAGGTGTTTGGCGTGACCTTCGAGCAGGGACGCAATGAGGTAGATCTCAACGACCCCTCGCTCTTCGAGAATATCCCCACCAAGAACAAGACCTTCACCCCCGAGGCCCTGCGCGACCTGAAGATAGCCCTCATCACCCTGAAATACACCCAGAGCAACAGCGTGTGCTACGTGAAGGACGGGCAGGCCATCGGCATCGGCGCAGGACAGCAGAGCCGTATCCACTGTACGCGTCTGGCCGGCAGCAAGGCTGACGAATGGTGGATGCGCCAGAGCCCGAAGGTGCTCAACCTGCCGTTCAAGGAGAAGATACGCCGTGCCGACCGCGACAACACCATCAACGTTTATCTCTCCGAGGAAGCCGACGACGTGCTGCGTGACGGTGCCTGGCAGCAGTTCTTCACCCGTCAGCCGGAGCCCTTCACACGCGAGGAGCAGCGGGCATGGATAGCCCAGAACACCAAGGTGGCACTCGGGTCGGACGCCTTCTTCCCCTTCGGCGACAACATCGAGCGCGCCCACAAGAGCGGCGTGGAGTATATAGCACAGGCCGGAGGAAGCATTCGCGACGACCATGTGATCGATACCTGCGACAAATACGGCATCGCTATGGCCTTCACCGGCGTGAGGCTCTTCCACCATTAATATGATTCTACATTCATCATTCACGATTCATGGCTGGGCTAAAGAGATGGCTATCATGAGTTTTGAATGATGGATAATAAACATAGAATTGCCCCATGCCTGCACAGTTTTGAATTATGAATTTTGATTTTTGAATTGCTCATGGACGATTTTGACAAGATACTCGAAGGCGGTATCACCTTCCGCCCCGCATCCCAGAAAGAGGATGATGACAGCAAGGTAAGGACCAAGGCTAAGAAAAAGAAATACATCACGGGTGCCCACGGGTCGGGATCGGCCAGGCAAAAGGCCAAATACCGACAGCAGAGGGCCAACCGCAAGAGCCAGAAACACTGATGAAAATCCCCGCAGGACAAGTCGATACGACAAGCCCTGCGGGGATTTTTTATGTTGTATAATGTCTCAAGGAACCGTCGCAAGCCCCCTATGACGCTACGGCTGTTGCAGCGACTTGCGGTAAGCCGTAGGCGTCATGCCGGTGTGCGACTTGAAATAGCGCACAAGAAACGAGGCATCGGTGAAGTGAAACTCGTCGGCTATCTGCTTCACGGTAAGCCCTCCGGTGCGCAGGGCGAGCTTAAGCTGCAGCACGAGATATTCGTCTATGATCTTCTTGGGAGTCTTACCCGTCTTGCGCTCCACGATGATGCAGAGATACTTGCGCGTGATGCAAAGCTCACGGGCATAGTGGCTCACGCTGTGTGCCTCCTTGCAGTGATGCTCTATCTGCTCCATAAAGAGGTTGAAGAGTTCTTCGGTGCGCTGGCTCTCCTTGCCGTAGGCATGTAGGGGATTGCGCCGTACATAATCGTAAAAGCCGAGAAAGAAAGCCGAGAGCAGCAGCGTCACGATGCGGTCGATGCTGTCGCACTGCTGGTCATGGAAGTAATAGCGCAGCATGTCGAACAGGGTGTGCCCCAGGCTCCTGACGATGTGTGCATCGCTGCAGAGGCGGTCGTTTCTGAGGAGCGAGTACACGGCATGCTCTATCTGCAGACTTGCCTCGCGGAGCATCCCGGCATCGTACCATAACACCTCTGCATGGAAATCGCGGCTCACCTCGTGCCATTGCACGGCATCGCCGGGGAAGAGGGTGAGAAGTGTGTCGGGCGCGAGCTTCCAGTCGTCGCTCCCCGTCCGGATGGTAGCCTCACCGGCCCGGCAGCACACTATGGCTCCATAAGCCATCTGATGGAGTTCCACCGACAGATTGTCTCGGTGGAGCTCGGTAAGCTGTGCACGCGCTTCGCTATAGCCTTCATGGCCGGTTTGCGAAGAGGGAGCAGCCTTCTGTCTCGATAATGTCATGGGCAGTTCTTTTCTCTTTTTATCAGGCAAAATTACCGATTTACCGGCAATCTGGCAAATGTCATACACAAATAGTCCATATTCGTAGACTTTCTGCAAATGGACTATTTGGGGAAATGACGTACTTTTGCACCCGCAAATAAAACTGGATAAACAAACGTAATGGTAAAAAGATTGTTATCGACGGCAATGCTTGTAGCCGTCTTCATGGCATTGTCCGCACAGAGCGTAGAGCACATGAACATTGCCCAATTGTTCTCGCTCATAGAAAAGAACAATGCAGAGATCAGACAAAGACAGACGGGCGTGGAGGCCGCACGCGAGGGTGAAAAGGCTGCCCGAAGTGAGCAGCTGCCCGACATCAACGCGTCGCTCAGCGGCAGTTACGTAGGCAACGCCCTGCTGACCGACCGCAACCTGTCGAACGCACACGGACTGCACTCGCCCCATCTGGGCAATGAGTTCACGCTCTCTGCCCAGCAGGTGGTGTATGCCGGAGGAGCCATCAGTGCAGGCATCAGCCTGGCCCAGCTTGGCACCGAGCAGGCAGCATGGGGACTGCAGCTGTCCAGGCAGAACCTAAGGCTGCTCGCCGTGGGGCAATATCTTGATCTGCAGAAGCTCGCCAACAGGGAACAGGTGCTGAAGAGCAATATAGATCTCACGCAGAAACTCATTGACCATATCAAGGTGAAACACGCACAGGGGGTGGCACTCCAGAACGATGTGACGCGCTACGAACTGCAGATGCAGACGCTACGGCTCCATCTGATGCAGCTACACAATCAGCGTCGCATACTCAACCATCAGCTCTGCAACACCCTCGGGCTGCCCGTCACCACTACCATCGAGCCCACCGAGGACACATCGCTCACGCAATTTCCACAGGAGGAAGAGTCGGGCTGGCAGGCTCTGGCACAGGGTGCGAGTCCTATGCTGCAGATGGCGGCCGTCGATGAGAAGATGGCACAGCAGAAGGTGAAGCTTGCCAAGAGCGACATGCTGCCCAAGGTGGCCATCGTGGCTGCCAACGACTTCAACGGTCCCATCACCTTCGAACTGCCACCCATCAACAAGAACCTCAATATCTGGTATGTGGGAGTAGGTGTGAAGTACGCCCTCAGCTCGCTGTTTAAGAGCAACAGGAAGCTGAATCAGGCTCGCCTGCTCAGCCAGGAGACCCGGCAGGCACACGAGGTGGCCACCCAGCAGGTCAACAATCAGGTACAGGCGGCACACACCGATTACCTGCAGAGCTACGTAGAGCTGGAGACACAGCGCAAGAACGTGGAGCTGGCCAACCAGAACTTCGATGTGGTGCGCGACCGATATGAGAATCAGCTGGCCCTCATCACCGACATGATCGACGCAAGTAACATGAAACTCGATGCCGAGCTGAGCGAAGCAGACGCACGCATCAACATAGCTTACGCCTACTATAAACTGAAACATGCCTGCGGTACGCTCTGATGCCTATCAAAGAAGACACGCAGCCAATCCGTCACCTTCATAAAAAATAAGAAGAAAAAAAAAGAACATCATGAATAAGAAAAAGCAAATAGTGAGAGCCTACAACCTTGTCGTCATATCCCTGCTGGTGCTGGGGGCCATCTATGTGGTGAGCCGCTTTGTACATTTAGGCACCGTGGAATACACCGACAATGCCATGGTACACCGTAACCTCACCCCTGTCAACACCCGCGTACAGGGATTTATCAAGGAGATACGTTTCAATGAGTTTCAGTACGTACACAGGGGCGACACACTCGTGGTGATCGAGGATGCCGAATACCGTCTGGCACTGGCTCAGGCAGCAGCCGGCGTGAAGGGATCGCGCTCTGGCAGCGGTGCCATCACGGCGAGCATGCACACCGTCGACAGCAATGTGGGCGTGGCAAGAGCAGGTATGCAGGTGGCAAGTGCTGGCATCACAGAGGCTCGTGTGAGCATGGACAACGCACGCAGAGACTACGACCGCTTTGCCGCCCTGCTCAAGAAGGGGGCCGTGACGCAGCAACAGTTCGATCAGGTCAAGACCCAATATGAGCAGTGGCGTAGCCGTTATGAGGCCGCACAGGCACGACTGGCGCAGGCGTCGGCTTCGCGTCAGGCCACCGCCGTGGTGAAACATGAGCAGCAACAGCGGCTGGGACAGTCGGCAGCAGGGGTCAGCGTGGCTGAGGCAACCTACAACCTTGCCCGTCTCAACCTTTCGTACACGGTCATCACCGCACCTTGCGACGGATACGTGGGCCGCAAAACCATTCACGAGGGACAGCTCATGCAGCCGGGACAGTTGCTCGTGACGATGGTCGATGCCCGTGATGTGTGGGTCATTGCCAACTACCGGGAGTCGCAGATGGACCATATCAAGGTGGGCGAGCGTGCAGAGCTGAAGGCCGATGCCGTGCCCGGGGTGAAGTTTACGGGGCGTGTACAGAGCATCAGTGCTGCCACAGGTGCAGCCTACTCCAATATTCCCGTGGACAACAGCACGGGCAACTTCGTCAAGGTGGAACAGCGCATTCCGGTGCGCATACAGCTTACTGCCGACAACAATGCTGCCGACATCAAGCGCCTCATAGAAGGTCTGAACGTGGAGTGCGAGGTGGATTACTAATCGCAGAGTCGTTACAACAATGATCACAGACACCTATAACAAACAGTAGAAATATGGCAGATCCGTTTATTGGGCGTCCCTTCAGCATGCCCATGATGAAGCCTTTCATTCCCAAGGTCCTCCAGCCCTGGATCTATATGGTCTTCGCCGCCATCTATCAGATGGTCAACGTGGTGTATCTGGGCTCGATGAGCCAGATGGTAGGCTCTCTGAGCCTGATGCGCGAAGATGTCATGATGATAGCAATGTTTGGCATCGTGGGAGTGGCCATGCCTTTTCCTTTCCTCTTTAGGCTGAAATTTCGCTTCACCAATCGTCAACTTCTCCTCTTTTCCACGTCAGGCATGCTGCTATGCAACGTGCTGGCTACCTTCGTTACGTTCATGCCTCTGCTCTGTGTGCTCTCGTTCGCGTGCTGCTTCATGAAGCTCATGGGCACCTTCGAGTGCATGTCGAATATCCAGCTATGGATGACGCCCCGACGAGACTTCCGCATCTTCTTTCCCCTGCTATACATCATCGTGCTGGGAGATATGAGCATATCGGCATGGGTAGCCCAGAACATAACTTACTTCACCGGACAATGGCAGATGATGCAATGGCTTGTGGCGGGACTGCTCACGCTGATTCTCATCTTCTGCGTGACCTGTCTGCAGGACTTTCGGTTCATGCGCCCGTTACCTTTCATCAGCATCGACTGGCTGGGCATGCTGCTTTGGGCCACGCTGCTCTTAGAGATCATCTTCATCTTCAACTATGGCGAATACTACAACTGGTGGGACAGCGCGATGTGGCGCATGGCCTTTTATGCCATCTTCCCCACGGCCTGGATCTGCATTCGGCGCATGGTGCATATTCGTCACCCCTACATCGACCCTGCGGCCTTCAGGTATAAGACTCTGGCTCCTATCATGCTCATGTTTGCAGTATGCGAATGGAT
>LAHS01001541.1_pt1 | contig 16960 bp, 8 predicted proteins | sample 329651 | NCBI WGS metagenome assembly LAHS01 (sample SAMN03275699, study PRJNA271635) | activated sludge metagenome | isolation source: sample C-1 Sludge from hydrolytic chamber (first chamber) of Anaerobic... | reverse complement strand
CCCCTTTCCAAGGGGAGGATACCAGTTAGCCTTTCTGCAAACCGCTGCTTGCCCATTCCCGCAATCAACCAAAGCTGCAGCAGCTGAAAAATTACTCTGTTACTCTGTCTTAAATAACCAGCAACTAACCAGAAGGAAGCCTGCAGCAGTGGTTCCTCCCCTTGGAAAAGAGAGGTTAGGAGGGGAAGAGAGAGCCTATCCCTGCCCTCCCAAAGGGAGGGAGCAATGATATACAAATCAACAAGTTACAAGTAAGGGAGAACAAAGGTGCCTTTCAAGCCCCTCGAAGGCCATCTTCAAGCCTCTTGAACGATGCTTTCAAGGAGCTTGAAGCATACCTCCATGATGCAAGGTGTTATTCTGCTGTTCTGTCTTCAGAAGTAAGCAAGTCTGACAGAAGAAACAGCCGGCAGGGCTACTCCACCTCCCTACTGGTGCATGTCCTACCAAGAACCACCGCAGGATAACAGGAGCTCTGTTGCAATCTTTCATAAAAAATCAGGCAAAAGGAGAACAATCAATCTGTTTTTTCGCTATCTTTACGGCGTAACTATCAAACTCAAAGCCTATGGATAAATTCTACCGGAGAAGCCTGTTGTTTATTGTCATTGCCACGTTCTCCCTCTGCTCTTGCGGCGATGATGAAGACCCACCCGACCAACCCAACGTAGAGGTAAAAGAAGGGTTGCTGTACATTTCCTCGTTTGAGAACAATCCAATGGAGCGTATAACCAAAGAACTGGTCAATGTACCTGCTTATGTTTACAAAGAACACACTATCAATGATTTTGCTCCTCAAAAGCGAGACAATCCACGGGCCTGCGGATACGTTCTCATATCCTACTCTAAATGGGCTGATGAGTACTTTGCGAACTACCCACCGAAAACAGTGGAAGAGATGTTTGAGAACTATGATCGGTACAAAGATGTCATGTTTCAAAGTACAATATCGGTAAAAGCCTCCGACTTCGAGAAGTTTAACATCCCGATAAACTCCAAGGTATACCTCACAGCATCAATTACCAATCTTGGGAGGTGCTGTCCTATCCGTATAGAATATATGGACGGAGCCATTGACACAAGAGTATTGTATTATTCTTTGAAGCCCGACGGCTCGCATCAGCTTACAAAAGACGAAGTCTTTATATTGGGAATAGAGACTAAAGGCATCTTACACGATTTGAAACTAAGAGAGTGAGACACGGCAGAAGATGCTTCTGCCTCCGTAGGAATTATATTCAGGCTTGAGTGAGATACAAATGCAATCGGCCCGCAGCTACAGGATGTGCTGCGGGCCGATGTGTTCTTAGCGCCTTGCCAGCTTGTGGGCAAGCACCTGCATCCAGTAGCCGCCGATAACGGAGCGGGCCTTGAAGCCCACCATCTCGGCCGTCTTGGTGTCGCTCCAGTCGCTGATGGGCACGCGCGAGGGCGTCTCGTTGATGTAGGTATATACGGGTTCCACGAAGCGGAGGAACGTTTTTTTGTCCTTACTCATGGCGGCCGTCCACATTATCCAGTCGGTCTTGGTGTAGTCGCGGCGGATGTCGAGGGGCAGACCGTACTTGTTCTGCTTCTTGAGATAGTAGCTCACTTCGCGCCCGATGGCGTCGTTGGGGAAGAGGTTGGTGCCCCAGAGCTTGTCCCAAACCATGTTGTACTTCTGGCTCCAGGTGTCGGCGCGGTCGAAGGCGAGGCGGTAGTGGTCGGCTTCACGTGCCTGGCGCTCCCACTCTTGGGCCATTTCGCGCGCCTTGTCCATGTATTTGGAGGCCGTTGCCTCGTCGCCCCGCATGCGTGCCATCTCTGCATATCCGGCCACGCCCATGATGGCCTTGGCCGATAGGTTGCAGTTGTGAGCCCAGTGACCGGCAAAATCGTCGGTGCAGAGCTGGTTGGCAGGGTCCTGACCGTTGGCCACCAGATAGTCTGTCCACAGCGTGAGCAGGTCCCAGTACTGGTCGGCATATTGGGTGTTGCCGTCGAGTTTGGAGAGCATGGCAGTTAGTATAACCATGTTTCCGGCCTCCTCAATCGGCATGTCGCCTCCGTACACCTGTCCGTTTGCTATGGGGTAGGTGCCCAGGTCGTGGGCGGCAAAGGGCTTGGTCCAGCGCCCGGAGCGGCTGTACTCAAAGATGCTGGTCATCATGGCCTTCTCCAGCTGGGGGTTGTAGACCAGGTAGAGCGGTGCCGAGGGGTAGGTTAGGTCTACGGTGTTGACGCATCCGTTGGAGTTGTTCTCCTTGGAGAAGTAGAGCAGATGGCCCTCGTTGTCGGTGAAGAGCTTGTGGGCAGCCATCACCTGGCGGTAAGATGCGGAGAGTATCTCGGCATATTGGGCGTTGCCCGAGGCCATTCCGTCGTCGTAAATGCGGCGGTCGAGGGCGCGGCAGCGCTGCATGACGGAGGCGTAAGAGGCGCTGAGCCGGGCAAAGGCGTCGAAGATGGAGACCTTGCCCTCGTGGGCCCAGTAGGCTTTATAGCGCCGGTACATGTACTCTATGTCCTGAATTTCGTCGTAGCCTATGAGTGCATAGCTGGCTGCGGAGCCCTGCACGGTGCCAAAGTCGTGCACGTAGGCCAGCGTGGGCATCTCGCTCGCACGGCGAGCCACCACCCGCTGCTGCGTTGCGGGCAGCTTGCCGGAGGAGAGGAAGCTGCCTTTCACCTCGTTGTCGCCGCCCAGGCTCACGGTTCCATTAATGCCGGGCAGGTACAGATAGCCCCAGTCAATGCAGATGCCGTCGCCCTTCTTGGCCAGTATAGGCTGGTCTACAGTGCCCGTCTTGAGGTAGCTCACGCCCTGGTGCTGCTCTGCGGTGGAGACGGTGGGCTGGTTGGCCTTGTCTGTTCCGATGAGGGGCGAGGCCGAAAGATAGAACTGCACGTCGTGGCTGCGCTTGTCGAGCGGGCGTACCTGGTAGCTTATGTAGTTTACGGGGGTAGAGAGCAGGTCGAGATCGTCTATGAGCATGGGCGCTGTAAACACCACGCTGAGCTCCACGGAGCCGCAGTTGAAGGTGTAGTAGGTCGACGTGGCCAGTACGTTCACGCTCTGCAGTTCGGCCTTCAGGATGCCGGCATTGGTGGTGGACACGTCGCGGAAGAGGCCGAAGTCGGCATAGGCGCCGCCGCGGTTGTTGTAAACATGGAAGGCCATCACGTTCTTTCCTGGGTGCAAGAGCCTCTTCAGTTCGCCCGTAAGGTGCACGCGCTCGTCGTAAACGGCCGTCATGCGGCCCGTTGCCACCTTGGTGCCGTTGATGTAGAGCTCGCAGGCATCGTCGTGGGAGAAGATGGCGTAGAACTCGTTAGCCAAGTCCTGCTGCGACAGGTTCACCTCGCGGCGGATGTAGATGTCGCTCTGTTCGCCCGCCCAACGCGTGCGGATGCCGTCGCCGGAGGAACCAAAAGCGCCCTTGCCGTGCTGCCACGCCTTGTCGTCGAAGTCGGGTTGCTGCCATCCGTCGGCCTGTTTCTTGTTGGTGTAGGCGGCATCCCAGCCCGTGTCTGCAGCCATGGGAGCCACAGCCTCGAGTATGGCACGGCGCTCGTCGCCCATGAAACGGTACGTTTTACCGTCCACGCGGAGCAGTCCCTCGAGCGGTTTTTCGGCGTCGGTCCAGTGGCGCGTGGAGCCGTCGGTCAGCCTGTCATAGGGCGACCAGATAGAAAAATAGGGGTCGTTGACCACAAGCGGCACCGCCGGCAGCCGTAGCCGGGTGGCCTTGTAGGGCCTGAAGACTTCCGGACTCTGTGCTCCGGCGGCCATGCAAGCCACGAGCAAGAGTGCCAGCATCAATGTTTTTTTCATTTCATTTATCGGTTTAGAGTTCACAAAATCGTATGGTCGGTTTGTCGTTCATGCTATCGGTTCATCTTGAAGAGCCCCGGCTGCCTTGCTGCACGTAGTTAATGTACGTTAAGCCGGCCCCCGGCACGGCGGTTATCGTTGTTTTTCATGCTTCGCATCAGCCGCCCTACCCTATCAAAAACAGACCCTAAAGTTACGCTTTATCATCGTGCCGCGAATGTTTTTTAGCGTCTTTTAACCAAGCAGGAGGGCAGGGCGGGCGAGTAAACACACCACCTGCAAGTCCCGGCGGAGACCTGTCTACACAGTCCGAGAGCCGTAGCAGGAAAACAAAAAAGGGCATGTTAAAAGGCTGCTGCACTGCAGGCTCCTTTTAACATGCCCCAGGAAGATGCTACGGAATCATCACCTCCATAGGCTTGCTGTAGTTCCACCGGCGCGTTCCGCTGCCCGCCGGGGTATCGTAGTTGATGCGTGCTGCCGCCCGTACCCATACGTGGCGCCCTGAAGGAATGGCTATGCCCTTGGCAGACCTGATGGTTACGGGAGTATCCAAGAGGCTGTCGAAGGAATCGCCGTCATACTCTATACTGCTTGACCAGCGCTCGTCGCGGGCGCGGTAGCCTACGGACGAGGAGTAGCTTACGAAGAGCTGCACGTCGGTTACGTTGGGATATTTCTCATCGTAGTTGCCCATGGGCTCAATGAGCTTGCGGAAATCGTCGCGCGAAACGCCACGTGTAACCTTTACCTTGGCCGCAATCTGGCCGTTGGAAACCGTGGGATAGCCCACAAACTCTACCCTGAGAAAGGGCATTACCCTGAAGATGACTTCCGTAGAACCGCTTACCTTTACGTCCTGGGTATTATCGGCCAGCGGTACTCCGGCCTCGTTCTCACGAACGATGGGGATGAAAGGGCCGTCGACCCGCACGTTGTACATGCCCTCAAACACCTTAGTGTTGCGGAAAGAGCCGTCGGGCATGCAGTAGAAGTCGGGGTTATGGTCGGCATTGTCGCTGTAGTCGAGCTGCGTCATGCGCACTCTGATGCCCTCGCTGCCCTGGTCGGTCTGCAGCGAGTCGCCCGTGGCAGCATCTATCACGGCGCCATGAATGGTTTCGCCGGGCTCCTCGTAGTTGTCGAGTTCAAAGACATCGCAGGACGTAAGGCCCAAAACAGACAGCAGCATGGCTGATATTGCTAAATTTTTCATATTCGTTTTCTTTTAGGGTTTTATCGGTTAGGCTGCTGGTCGATGACGGAGCTCTTGGTTACTTCACCGCCGGGAATGGCCCAATAATAATCAAGGATGGAGTAATCGAAAGTCTTGAGGCTTACGAACTGGAAGTGTTCGTCGAAGAACCACTTGCCGGCCTGGGTGGAATAGAATGGATACAGACCGCGGAACCGGTATTGGCTGTTGTTGCTGTAGGTGTTTTTGTCCCGTTCCTCACCCCAGAATCCGTCGCGTCCCTCGTAGTGCTGAACACGCCAACGGCGCAGGTCCCACTTGGTTTTGGACTCGAAGGCCAGCTCCTTGCGGCGCTCCCGGCGCACGATGTTGCGGCTGGCGTCGGTATTGTTGAGCTTGGCTGTAAGCAGCGTAGCGCCCGCACGGGTGCGGATGGCGTTAATGGCATCGGTGGCATTCTGCAGCAAGTCGCTGCCGTCAGGGGCTGCCACTCCCGCTTCGGCCAGCTCTACGGCAGCCTCGGCCATATTGAGCAGTACTTCGGCAAAGCGCATGAGGATGAAATCCTGACCGCATTTGCCCTCGCCGATGGTGGAAGATGGGTCGGGGTTGAGGTACTTGCGAACGTAGAGACCCGTGAGAGTGGCTTCGCCGTTGTTGTAGAACGGGCCGTCGGTACCGGAGGCGTTCATCGTTGTTCCGTCGGCCAGAGGCACCTTCTCCTGACTGGCGCCTGAGTTGGGACTCAGGTACAGCGTCTTAGGTTTCTTGGTATAGGCATCGAGCTGTTGGTAGGTTTTCTCTGACGTAGCATAGGAGTAATCTTCAAACAACGGGCTGATGGGGATGCTGCCCACATAGGTTCCCGTGCGTATCTCCTGTACGTCGCCGCGATGGGTGTCGCCGGGATAGATAATCCAGGCACGCAGGCGGGGCTCTACATCCTTGAAGAAATCGAGCGGAGAGTCATAAAGCAGGTAATGGCCGTTGCCGCAGTTGCTGCCGTCGGTAACGCGAATGGAGCCGTCGGCATAGCGACCGAAACCGTCGAAGAGCTGACAAAAGTCCAGCGTGGGGCACATTCCGCCCGAGAGCGGCATGTGGTAAATGAAGGGAGCGTTGTAGGCGTCGTAGCCATGAGCAACGGTTGGCAGGTCGTAGTCTTTTACGTCAATGTTCTCGGGGCTGTCGGCATCGAAGAACATGTTGACCATGTTCTGATACTGGGCTGTAGGATTACCAGCCTCCCAGTTCTTCATATACAGTGTATAACGACCACTCTTGATGACTTCGATGGCTGCATTGTAGGCCTCGGTGAAATACTTCTTGGATGCTGCTTCCCAACGCTCGGGGGCAAAACCTATGACGCGTACGCCTGTCTTCTTGCCAACGCCCGTCAAGTGGCCGCTCACCGTCTGGTTGTACTTGGCTACCGAGCCTGCATAGAGCATGGCTTCGGACTTCCAGGCCAGCGCTTTATATTTGTTGCAATAGCCTGCCTTGGGACTTGCAGGCTGCAACAGGCTGATAGCTTTGTCGTAATCGGCCAGCACCTGGTTCCAGGTGTCCTCCTCCGAGGAGCGCGGCACCTCAAGGCTATCAGTATTGTTGGGATACTGGATAACCTTGGTAACCAACGGAACGCCACCAAAACGCCGGGCCATGGCGTAAAAGACGGTGGCGCGGATATAATAGGCCTCGCCCAGATAGTGATTATAGACTGTCTCGGGATAGCGGTCCTTGTATTTGGGGAGCGTTTCTATCATGCTGTTGACATCGCGCAACTCGGTAAATGCCATTCCCCAGTACGGCGTGTCTTCGCCCGTAAAAGCCCGGCAGATGCCGTCTCGGTCGAGACATTCGCCCGTTCCCTCAATGCCCAAACTCACCAGCCAGCCATTGAACTGGAAGCCCCATTGGCCCTGGTATTTAAAGTCCTCGTAAGGCATATAACTGTAGAGGCGAGCCAGATAAATATCCATGCCCGACTCGTCGCCCAGCAGCTGGTCGGCAGTAACAACATTCTTGGGCGGAACATCCATGTCTACACACGATGCAAACAAACATACCGCTGTCAATAGTATTATAATTCTTTTCATACGTATCAAGTTTTTGAAAGTTAGAATGATAGCTGCAGGCCCAGCGTAAAGGTGCGGTTCAATGGATAGAGCCGCCCGAGCTCGTCGCTCGGATGCTCAGGGTCTACAAACTTTACGCCCGTAATGGTGAACAAGTTATAAGCATTGGCATATACCCGAAGGTTTAATGTAGGCATGACCGGCAAACGCGGCAGGGTATATCCTATCTCTATTTGCTTCAGACGCAGGTAAGCGGTGCTCACACGGTTGAAGTCGGAATTGGCAAAAGGATAATGGCCGGTGAAGGCATAGTAGCCTCCAACCCACGTGGTTGCAGGGTCGTAGGGGTCGGCAGTTGGGTCGGTAGGATGCCAACGATCCCAGAATTGCTCCAAGGCGCCGCCACCGCTCTGGCTCGAACCCCAGATGGAGTACAGCGGTTCCTCGTACGACATGGATCCTAAGGCCGAGCCCTGCCAGAGCATACTGAAGTCGAAATTGCGCCAAGTGCAGTCAAAGTTCAGGCTGTAATTCATCCACGGCGTCTGGTCGAAGGCATACGGATGCTCGTCAAGGCCGTTAATCTCTCCGTCGCCGTTCCAGTCCAGATACTTGTAGTCTCCGGGGAGCACATCGCGCTCATGATATACGGGGTCGTTCCAAATTTCGTCCCAGTTGTTATACCGCCCATTACCCTCGTAACCGAACTGGACTCCCTGATACCTGTTATTCAGATTATCATGGCGCCACTGGTCGTAGGCGTTGGCATAAGGACCGTTCTGGATGGCCGTTTCATACTTCTGGCGCGTAACGGTAACAATGCCCTTTATGTTGTAAGCAAAGTCCTTTCCAATCTGGTAATGATGGCGCAACTCCAGTTCCAAGCCGAAGTTACGGCTGCTGTTAGCATTCTCACGCGGAGGATTGGCACCGATTACAGTGGGGAACTCAGAGACTCTGTACTCGTAGAGGCCTGTCATCTCACGGCTGAAATAATCGAGCGAGAAGCCAAAAAGGCCGTTGCGCAAGTCGAAATCAATACCTGCATCAAAGGTCTTGGCCTTATACCATGAGATAAGCTGGTTGGGAATGGCCATCGGAGTTGCGGCATAAACAAATTGATTGCCAAAGATATAGCCCGGAGTGTACTGGTTGTAGTATCCGTTTTCTGCATTTCCGCTCGTAGACGGATAGGTGTAACCGGCCACCCAGTCGTAACCGGCACCGGAATCGTCACCCATTTCTCCGTAACTGAGACGGAGTTTCAGCTGGTCGATACCCTTAAGCCACGAAACAGATTTGAACCAAGGCTCTTCTGAAACAACCCAACCGGCGCTAACCGAGGGGAAGAAGCCCCAGCGATGACCGTCGGCAAACTGTGAACTTCCGTCATAGCGGAACTGCCCTTCAAACAGATAACGATTGGCGAAACTGTAGTTAAGGCGTCCGATGAAGGCATTGTAGTTGGCTGCATAAATACTTCCGGGGTAGCTGTTGCCTATCTGGCCGTCGTCTACTCCGTTAAACAGATAGGGCGAACTGAATGCCAAATTGCGCATGGCATAGAAGTTGTCTCCGGTACGGCGCTGCGACTCGAAGCCTAATACACCGGAAATGCTATGGAGCCCGAAATCGCGCTGATAGTTAACGGTTAGCTGGGTAAGGAACTGTTGGGTGTCGAAGTGTTCTCTTGTCAATCGACTGGGAGAACTCGTCGAATACAATTTCTGTGTATAAGATTGTGTGGTTGGGTCGTAGGCGTACTGGTAATACTCTTTGCGGAATATCGTGTTATTATTCAAGTGGTAATCGTAACTTATCATTGCCTTAGCCGAGAGCCCTTTCAATACATGGGTCAATGTACCGAAATCGTAAGTCAAAGCCCCCGAAGTGAGTATCTGTGCACGCTTGTACTTGCGGTAGCCCGAAATGTCTGATGTCATTTTGGCTACTGTGTTCTCTTCAAGATCCAGCCCCTCGTAATTCAGCATCGTTCCAGCTTCATCGGCATAAGCGGGAAACAGTACGCCTTGTCTCCAGTAATTGCGAATGATATCGACCGAACTGCTATAAGGATTATTCTGCTTGTCGACCATGGCGCTGATGTTGAGTTCAGCTTTGAGTCCTTTGAATATCTCGGTCGTAATGTTTGAAGTAAGGTTGTATTTGCTGTAATTCAAATCGCCCGACTTAAAGAAACCTTCCTGGTACAAGTAGCCGAAGCTCATGAAATATTGACTGCGCTCATTGCCTCCAGAAATGGTGACGTTGTGGTTCGTCTCAGGAGCTGACTTCGCGAAGATGAGGCTATTCCAGTCTGTTGTTCGTCGGGTGCCACTTCTGAAAGCCTCATAGTAATCATCCGTAAAGACCGGCGCACCTCCGTTTACGTTGTTGCGTGCCCGCTCATTAAACAAATCCATCGTTTGATAAGGGTTCAGCAACTTAGGCATGCTCTTAGGAACTTGCACTGTGTAAGAGCCATTGTAGGAAACTTTCGTTTTGCCAGCTTGTCCTTTTTTGGTAGTTACAAGAACCACGCCGTTGGCAGACCGCAGTCCGTAAATAGAAGCAGAAGCATCCTTTAATATAGAGATATCCTGAATGTCGTTAGCATTCATGCGCTGAAAGTCGCTCATGTCACGAGGAATTCCGTCGATGATAACCAGTGGCGAGCCCATACCTCGTACATCGAAGTTGTTGTTGTACGAACCAGGTTCTGCACTCTTCTGCCAAACGCGTACGCCGGCTACACGGCCGGTAAGCATGTTCTGCGGATTTTCGTTCTTAGTACGCACCATCTCGTCGCCCTTTACTGCCGCAACAGAGCCTGTAACCGAGCCGCGCTTCTGGGTTCCATAGCCCACCACAACAATGTCTTCCAATATATTGACATCATCCTGCAGCTTGACATCAATCTCATGGCGGCCAGCTATGTTAGTTGTAAAGGTCTTCATGCCGATGTAATTCACTACCAGCGTTCCGTTAGACGGCGCCTGCAGGGCATACTTACCATCAAGATCGGTGACCGTCATCGTCTTGGTTCCTTCTATGGATACCGTTGCTCCGATAACAGGTTCGCCATTCTGGTCGGTTACACTTCCCTTCAAGGCAATGTTCTGCGCATGTATTCCCATGCTCACAGCAGTGAATACAAGCGTCAGAATACAGTTTATTACTTTTGATTTCATGGTCTGTTCGTTTTAGTTTACTCCTCGTGTACCTGACACTGATAGTTTGCCAGCATGGCATACTCAGACGCGAAGGCAAAAGCAAACATGCCTTCTACCTGATTGTTTGCCAACGTCCGGCTCCAGCCAACAAGTAAATTGGTTGGCAAGAGGCCTCCATGCAAATAGTTAGCCCAACCATAATCCAGGTTATGCTGGAAACTGTCCAGGGCATCTCTGGCTGTTTGACTTTGTTTGCAGGCTGCTATATATCCACGCATGAGTACATCGTTGAACCAAGTACTGAAGCCTTCTATCGGATAAGAGTAATATCCTGACACAGCCGCATCCTTGTCGGCAAAGACAGAGAACGAAGCCTTTGCAAGGTTCTCCGTATCCGAGAGAAAAGTTCCCAGGCGAGTCACTCTGTACAGGTCTGCACATCCGGAGAGCATGGCTCCGCTGTTGTAAGTATAGGCAGTGCCAGTGGGAGTAGTTAGAGCGAGGCCTTTGCGATAGGTATTTCCTTCCACTTGCTCATATTGCGGGCTATTACCGTTGGCACCTATCAGGTCAAAGTACACGCCGTTGTCCATCTGCAGGTATTTCTTCTGCCACTCATAAATCTTCTTGGCATAATCCAGATAGTAGCCGCTCTTCTTTGCTGTTACCTCATAGCGATGGCCATTGAGGTCAATTTTGCGATAGGTTATCAAGTCCGTTTTGCCACGATAGATTTCGTATAGCCACACCAGCGGGCTGACAAGTGGCCCGTTGCTACACGAATGCTTGGTCACATATCCCGGTCCCCAGGTTATGCCGCCGTTCTCTTCGCCGTTGGCATTGATAGTGCAGTCCCACCCGTCGAGCACGTAATCCGTGAGATATTCGGCCTTAGCCAGATACTCTCCATTGCCGGTAATCAGGTAGGAACGTACCATTTCGCGAATCAGCCATTCCTGGTCATCGTACACATTATTTATACCGTCGGCATTTGCACCTCCGGCTACGTCGGCCCTGTTCACTGCGTACACCGTCCACTTCTTGGTCTGTGTATAAGACGTGATGGTCGTAGTGCCTGCATAATGCTCCAATCCGGCGTAGAGCTTTGTCAGAAGTTCCTCGTATCGGGCAAAGTTGTCGGCATATAGTTTGGGAGCCAGCTTCTCGTTGGTTTTCAGAGATTCCATGACAGAATTCACCGCCTCAATGGCAGAAGTGTACATCCACACGCTGCCGACCTCCGCAGAGGCCGACTTTGTATAAGGATTATAATAGCGCTGCATGGTCATGTTGGCTCCGGTGAAGTAACGGTTCACGGCCGTATCCGTCAGGGCGATGGCCTTTGACAAATCAAGAACAGCCAGCTCTGCTCCTGCCTGCGACGGCAAGGGCTCGTGCGAGAGATGGTAAGGAATGCTGTTCATCTGCTCTTTCTCGCAACTGGCAAATCCGGTCATGCACAGCAGGGCCATTACTGCAGTCAGTATATTCTTCATCACTAATTGGTATTTTAATTCAGGTTGATACTATAGATACAGAGCTTATTCTCGTCACCATTGTCGGTGCCCTTATATACTCCCAGGCAGAGTGTTACGTCCTTGCCGTTGAATTCCGACAGATCATATTGGAAGGTGGCATATCCTTCCGGATTACCTGTTCCTCCGTCTTCATGTATGAACCATACACTGCCGCTGTCGGCATTTCCCCATTTGTTGGCTGAAACCAGTGAGGGAGCAATATGCTTTACATTCATGTCATTGTCGATAGCCGTCAATTTAAAATAGGTTGCATTGTTGCCGTTGAAGTTGCGGCACCTTAACACCAGGTGGTCGTGACCGGTCTGGATGGAGAATTTTGCATAGAAGTAGGCTTGCGGCTCCGTAAGGCTCACGGGAGTGCCGCCTCCGTTGGTCTTCATCACAAATCCTTCGCCGGCAAAGGGCTCCGTATCTTTATGCAGTGGCACAAACGACCACAGTGCGCCTATATGAGCCACGTCGCGCCACGAATGGTAAGCCTTGCCGTAATCGTCGCGATTTCCGCTCTGAGGAGAAACTCCCGAGAAGCTCCACATGGTCTGCGGCATGGTTGAGCGAACCATTTCCCGGGTTAATCCCCAGCCGGAGAGCTCTTCGTTTACCGGAGTTCCCGTCAGCCATCCCCAGTTACCTTCGGGTACAGCCTGATTGTTGAAGGCGATACGCCGCAATACAAGCTGCTTCCAGTAGTCACCCTGACGGGCTCTGTAGATACCTACTGCTATCACAACATCCTTTCCTACGTATTGGCTCAGGTCAAAGACTTCGCTGGAGTAGCTTCCGTCGGTACGGTCGAGCGTACGGTTGTCGCCCAGTTTTACTGCAGTGGGCTCTCCGGCACTCATGTCAATCACCTGCACACCCCACACCGTAGGGTCATCGGCCGAGGTACTATGGCTGCGACATTGTATGGTCATGATTTTGTTGTCTTCCGTTACATGCTTCCATCCGTAGATGTAGGAGTCAAAGTTGTTTAAGTCGGCAGCGTGCAGCTTCCCCTCCTCGTCATTCTGTATCTGCAAGGTGGTACCTTCGCTCTGTTCTTCCCACCATCCGTAGAAGTCAAATGTTGCCATGAAGTCGGTAGACCAGTCCCAGTGGGGATAGCTTTCGCCATTGCGCCCGCCGCGATATTCGTTGTAATACCAGTGGTCGCCATTCAGCAGGTCGTCCAGGGTTTTATGCGGCAAAACCTGCCGTCCGCCCATCGTAAGGTCTATGGTAGCCACGCCATCCACAAATCCGTCAATTCCCACCGTACGGGTGATGGTCTCGTACCCGTTGGCACTAAATGTAACGGTATAGGCATCAAGCGGCAGATTGTCGATAACATACTTGCCATCGGCACCGGTAGTAACCGACTGCGTTTCGCTGATGCTTACCTTCACACCCATCATCGGGGCATTGCCATGCTTGGCATCGAGCACTGTTCCTTCTATTCTGGCCGCAGCATACTCCATGCTTGCGTTTACCAGAGCCACCCCCTCGCTAAAGCTCTTGGGGGTTATGGTCACACTGATGGTAAGGTAGTTCTTCTTTGTAAAGGTGATGATACTTTTCCCTACGCTCACACCTTCGAGCGTAAACTCGCCGTTGGCATTGGTGGTAGCGGTTTGGCCGTCGGCCGTTGCTACAGCCACACCCTCCAACGGAGCGTTGTAGTCATCGGTTATTACGCCGGTCACGGTACCCACACCCAGGTTTGTGCTTCCCGTGTCATCGTCGTCACTGCATCCGGCAACGGTGAATCCGAGATTTACTGCCAACAGCAGAAACAGCAGCTTGTAAAAGATACTTTTCATGTTCAATGTTATTTTAGGTTAGTTGATGCAACAGTTAACAGCAGGCTTGCTTGATTGTGCAATGATACAAAACATCTGGTTAAACCACAGGTTAAAAACCCATTAAATCAAAAAATATTGTACTAACCCATTCCTTTTTTGTTTCAAAACGCCGGCTGCAAAGCTAAAATAAACCGCACCGGCCTTGCCGGAAAGCCAAAAACTTGCTATCTTTGCACTTACACACTACGAACCGGTTAATTCCTTTCATGAGCAGAGCAGGCTACATACTTTGGTTGATTGCGGTTATTTTACCTTGCAAAGCCATTGCACAAGGGTTAATTTTCCAGAACCCGGCAAACTCTATCGAGAGACGAACTTCTTTCGATGTGTTCAATCATGATGAGATAATTTTCGAGAAGTATCTGGACATAACCTTCGACATGCAGCTTCCGCTTGCCGAAGAGGTGGGTTACATTGTCCGCATCATCGACCGGCCGAGCAAGCAAATCTACAACGTATTCTACGACGGGCGCGGGAACGACTATTTCGAGCTGAACGAAGAGGGCCGGAAATGTATCATCATGAGCCCCTTTAACCGCAACGAACTGCGCCGCAAGCAGTGGTTCAAGGTCAGGCTGCTGTTTGACATGGAACACAAAACCATCAGCCTGACCATTGACGGCAAGCAACACAGCACCCGCAAGACCTCGTTGCCCGGCCAGCTTACGCCGCAAATCATCTTCGGCCGCAGCGACTACCTGATAGACGTGCCCTCGTTTGCCATGAAGAACCTGGTCATCAGGAGCTCCGCTCACAGCTACACCTTCCCGCTCAGCCAGGCCCAGGGCAACGACGTGTACACAGCGGCGGGAGCCAAGACGGGCTACGTGCTCAATCCACACTGGCGTATAAACGATGCCTACCACTGGCGGCAGCTGATGTCCTACTCTTCCCGGACCGTGGCCGGAGCCAACTTCAACGCCCGCCGGCAAGAAGTGTACTACTACAACAGCGACACCTTATTTATATATAGCCTCACATCGCGCCAGTTCCGCAAGATACCCTTCGCCTCTCCCTGCCCCGTACAGCTTTATCTGGGCACCAACTTCATTGACGAGAGCAACAACCGGCTCTACACGTACGAAACCTTCCGCGAGGGCAAGCGTGACGAGGAGCCCTCCATAGCCAGCCTGAACCTCGACACGTACAGGTGGAGCACCGAAGCCATCGTACAGATAAACGAAGGCCAGATGCACCACCACGGCTCCTACTTCGACCCGCGCCGGGGCGAGTACACCATCTACGGAGGCTTTGCCAACATGCGCTACAACGACATGTTCTACACCTACAACGTGAACGACCACCACTGGAGCATGCGCCACGACATACGGGGAGAGAAATTCCCGCGCTATTTCCAGGCTATGGGGTACGACAAATCGCGCTACGTGTACATCTTCGGCGGCATGGGGAACGAATCGGGCGACCAGACCGTAGGGCGCCGCTTCTTCTACGACCTGCACCGACTGGACACCCGGACCAACAAGGTTGAAAAGCTGTGGGACCTGGACTGGGGCAACCGCCAAAACGTAGTAGTGGCCCGCAGCATGGTGATACGCGGCCCTTACTTTTACGTACTCTGCTATTCCGAGTTCCTTTCCGACTCCTGGCTCAAGCTCTATCGTTTCTCGCTACGCAACGGCAGCCACCAGCTTCTGGGCGACTCCATCCCCATACACCCCGACCGCATCGAGACTGATGCCAACCTCTACTACGACCCGTTGCTCCGTCAGTTCGTGGCAACGGTGCTCGAGTTCAGTAACGAGAAGAGCTCGCAGCTGCGCGCCTACGCCATTAACGACCCCGTGCTTACCGAGGCCCAGTTCGCCCAAGCCTGCAAGTTGCCGCCTAACCGCTGGTACCCGTGGCTGGCAGCGGCCGCTCTGCTGCTAACGGGCGGCGGCCTGCTGGCCTTCCAACGCGCCCGCCGCAAACGCAGGCAGCAGCTGGCACAGTTCAGCACCCGGCCGGAGATGGAAGAAGAACCGCAGCGACCCAACAGCGTATGCCTGTTTGGAGAGTTCACGGTGCACAGCCGCACCAACCACGACATAACCTATCTGTTTACCGACAAGCTCAAACAAGTGTTCTGCCTGCTGCTGCAGTACAGCGATGCCGACGGCATCTCGTCGCGCCGGTTGGGCAACGTGATGTGGGGAGAGAAGCCACCCGAGAAAATAAAAAACTCCCGGAGCGTGGCCATCAACCACCTGCGCAAGGTGCTGCAGGAGCTCGACGGCATCGAGGTTGTTTACCGCAACGGCTACTTCAGGCTGCAGATGCAGCCGCCGTTTTACTGCGACTACACCGAGCTGAAGGCCATCATTGCAGCCGGCGAGGCCATGGAACGCCGCATGGAAGTGCTCGCCATCCTGCACAGAGGCAAGTTCCTGGAGTTTATGAACATGCCTGCGATGGATTCACTCAAGAATGAGACCGACGAAAGACTGGTGCCCACACTCACCGAAATCATGAAACAATCGTTCGCGGCGCAGGAATATCGCGTCACGATATGGTGCATCGAAGAGCTGTTTGTCATCGATCCCGTTAACGAACGGGCCTTCGGTTGCCAGCAGAAAGTCCTCAAGCGCATGGGCAAGGAGTTCGAGTTGCAGGAAGCCCGGCGCCGTTTTCACGACGAATACCGCAAGCTGATGGGCGAAGAATACCAGGAAACCGACAGTGCCACCATCCTCCCGCTGTTCTGATACAGCAGCTCTGCCGCATTATAACCGGCGCAGCGGACAGGATATATGGTAAGACAGCGTAACAGAATAACCGTAAGCCAACGCCTCCTCTGCCGTCTCCGCTGGGGTTGCAGGCCGGTTTTGTGGTCGTAAAATCATCAGGAACAGGCTACATGACTTGCCCTTTGAAGAGTCCTTTCTTAAACCATTATAAATCAAAGAGTTACGAGCAAGATTTTGAAAGGTATCATTCAAGCCCCTTAAAAGGCATCTTCAAGGCTGCCGAAGTATGCCTTCAAGGGGCTTGAATGATAGCTTCTGCCACCTTGACCGAAAGAAATTGTTCTTTAACAGCTTGCAAACAAGAGATTGATTACCTGCTTTCCGCAAGCATCATCCCCTCCTAACCTCCCCTTTCTAAGGGGAGGTTACCAGTTTGCCTTGTAGCTATTCATTCCCTGCACATTCTTACTAACAGGCAGATAAGCAGCAGACAGTTCCTCCCCTTGGAAAGGGGAGGTTAGGAGGGGATGATGAATCAGCGGGAAAAAGCATTGAAATAATTGGCAGGATGATGATTTGTGTTAGTTCCGCCTATTTGCTGCGGCGGTGTCATCCCCTCCTCCGCCTC
>LAHS01003371.1_pt1 | contig 16989 bp, 12 predicted proteins | sample 329651 | NCBI WGS metagenome assembly LAHS01 (sample SAMN03275699, study PRJNA271635) | activated sludge metagenome | isolation source: sample C-1 Sludge from hydrolytic chamber (first chamber) of Anaerobic... | reverse complement strand
ACAGTATATAAATCGTTAGAATTAAGCCACTTATCACAGAATTTCTCACCCAACTTATAGCCTTCCTCATAGAGCCGCTCAAGCTTTGCCGTATCCTTCTCTATCCGCCGCACCTCCATCGGCTGCTGTGGCCGTATGCAGACGATGTCGCCCTTTGCCTCAAGGTCCTCTATGAGCTGCAATTGCTGATTGTAAGCCTTCACTCGATGGCTCAGGACTACCCTCAGACGCGGATAATTCTTATAAATGAAATGAGGAATCTTACGGTCCTTTTCCGCCTCCCTGAAGCCATAGTTACGCGTAGAGATCACCACGTTATAACGATGTCCCGTCTCTATCGCCCTCATCACGGGAATGGAATCTATGATCCCTCCGTCAAGCAGCGGCTGACCATCTATATTTACGATCTTGCTCACATAGGGCAGGCTGCTTGAGGCTCGCACCATATCGCATGCCCGCTGGGCGTCCTTCGTCTCGGTGAGATACACGGGGCGGCCCGTCAGACAGTTGGTAGCCACCATCTCGAAGCCCTCCGAATGACGGAAAAACTCGTCATAGTCGAAGGGTATCAGCTCGTTGGGGAAACGGTCGTAAAGCAGCTTCTGGTCAAAGATGCAGCCCTGAGTCACCAGATGCTTCAGTCCGATATAATCATACTTCGCCAGAAAATCGATATTAGAGATACGCGCCCGGCGCGGCTGTCGCGAAATATAGCTCATGCCGTTGCAGGCGCCCGCCGACACGGCCACCACGTAACGGAAGTAGAGGCCGTGCTTCATAAACGCATCAAGCACGCCACTGGTAAAGACGCCACGCATGCCGCCACCTTCCAATACCAAACCTGTTTCCCTGTTTAACTGCATAAAAATAAAAATATCTTATGCAAAGATACTAATTTTTAAGCAGTATTTGTTATCTTTGCAAAATTAAGTAAAATTTAATTCGCGACTATGTTTAGCACATCAACTTACGTCAGCCGCCGCGCAGAGCTTCGCAAGCTCGTCAAGAGCGGCATCATTGTACTTTTCGGTAACAACGAGTCACCCGCCAATTTTCCCAACAATGGGTATCACCCCTTCAGGCAGGACTCTTCTTTTCTCTATTATTTCGGACAGAACCGCGACGGTCTGGTAGGTGTGATAGACATAGACCATAATACGGAGACACTTGTTGGCGACGACATCGCGCTCGATGACATCGTATGGTACGGTTCGGTAGTCAGCGTTAGCGAGATGGCAGAGCAGGTCGGCGTGGCCCACACCGCCCCGATGAAGGCACTCACCACGATCTGTCACGATGCCATGCGCCAGAAGCGCACCATTCATTTCCTGCCGCCTTACCGTGCAGACATCAAAATTATGATCTTCGATCTGCTCGGCATTCACCCCAGCCAGCAGAAGGAAAGTGCCTCCATGGAACTCATCAGGGCCGTGGTGAAGATGCGGTCGGCCAAGACCTCCGAGGAGATAGAGGAGCTGGAGCGTGCAGCCGTTATAGGATACAAGATGCATACCACCGCCATGAAGCTGTGCAGACCGGGCGTTACCGAGATGGAGATTGCCGGCACGCTCGACGGCATAGCCAACGCATACGGCTCGATGGTGAGTTTCCCGACGATCCTCACGCAGCATGGCGAGATACTTCACGGATCGCCCTCTGCCGCTACACTGCAGGAAGGCAAGCTCATGCTGTGTGATGCCGGCGCAGAGACCGTCAACAGCTACTGCTCCGACAACACACGCACCTCTCCTATCGGCGGTCATTACACGCAGAAACAGCTGGAGATCTACTCCATCGTCGAAGCCATGCACGACATGGCCTTAGGTATGGCCAAACCGGGTGTGACCTACTGGGACGTGCACTTTGCCGCCTGCCGGCTGATGACCGACCGTCTGAAGGAGCTCGGACTGATGAAGGGCGACACCGAGGAGGCTTTGAAAGCCGGTGCCCATGCCCTTTTTATGGTGCACGGACTGGGGCACATGATGGGAATGGACGTGCACGATATGGAGGGCCTTGGCCAGATCAACGTAGGCTTCGACGAGGACGTTCGGCCCAACCTTGAGCAGTTTGGCACCAACGCCCTGCGCATGGGCCGCAAGCTCCAGGAGGGCTTTGTGGTGACCGACGAGCCGGGCATCTACTTCATTCCCGACCTCATCGACGACTGGAAGTCCAGAAGTCACTGCAAGGAGTTCATCAACTTCGATAAGCTGGAGAGCTATAAAGACTTCGGGGGTATCCGTATTGAGGACGACCTGCTCATCACCAAGGACGGCTGCCGCTTCATCGGCAAGGATCGCATACCTTATCACCCCAAGGACGTGGAAAACTTCATGGCAGAATAACCCTAAGTCATGCGAGGGGGAGTCCATTCAAAGTATATACAAGATTTATCAATAACACAAAAACAACAACAATTAATGAAGAAACAATTCATGGTGGCGCTGCTTGCAGTGTTTGCATTAGGAGCCAGCGCCGAAAGCAAAAAGGACAGCGTAAACCCTAACAAGCCAGTCTTCACCGTCGTGAAGCAGAATCCCATCACAAGTATAAAGGACCAGAACCGATCGGGTACATGCTGGGACTATTCCACGCTGAGCTTCTTCGAGGCCGAGATACTGAAAGCCACAGGCAAGACTTACGACCTCTGCGAAAGCTTTGTAGCTAACAAGACTTACATGGATCGCGCCATTCAGGTGGTACGCCTCCATGGCGATTGCCAGTTCTCGCAGGGCGGCAGTGCCTACGATCCCCTCTACTGCATACAGCATTACGGCATCGTCCCCGAGAACGCCATGCCCTTCCCGGGCAGCCTCTACGGCGACTCGCTGAACAACTTCAACGAGTTCTTCGATGTCATGACTCCCTACGTGCAGAGTGTGGCCAAGAGCACGGCTAAGAAGATTTCGAACCAGTGGAAGGTCGGACTGCAGGGCATTCTCGATGCATACCTGGGCAAATGCCCCGAGAACTTCGTGTATCAGGGTAAGACTTACACCCCCCAGAGCTTTGCCGCAAGCCTTGGTATCGACTGGGACAACTATGCCAGCTTCACCTCTTACACACACCACCCGTTCTATACCGCGTTTGCTGTAGAGGTACAGGACAACTGGCGCAACCCTCTGTCGTGGAACGTGCCCATCGAAGATCTGGGCAAGATCATCGACAACGCCATCATGAACGGCTATACCGTGGCATGGGGCGGCGACGTGAGCGAGGACGGCTTTACGCGTTCCGGACTGGCTTACATGTACGACACCAAGAAACTCGAGAGCATGAAAGGCAGTGACATGGCCCGCTGGCTGAAACTTCCTGCTGCCAAGAAGAAGAGCATCGTTGACTCGCTCGGTGTCAACGTTCCCGAGGTAGCGCCCACGCAGAAAATGCGCCAGGAGCGTTACGACAACTGGGAACTTACCGACGACCACGGCATGCTGATCTACGGCATCGCTAAGGATCAGAATGGCAAGGAGTACTATATGGTGAAGAACTCATGGGGCGAGTCGGGCGACTACAAGGGTATCTGGTATATGACCAAGAACTTCATCATCGCCAACACCATGGACTTCATGGTTAACAAGAATGCCGTGCCCAAGGACCTTCGTAAGAAGATGAACCTGTAAACGCCATCAATCTCTGTATCGGCCAAGAGTATTACTCATGGCTCATGTGAACCCCGAAAGCAGCAATGAGCTTTCGGGGTTTTTTATTGATTCTTCACATGTACTATTCTTCACTCGAGTTTTTCTCCGCAAGACAGGTCAGACCGTCCCTGGCTGTCATCAATCCATCAGACACGTCATGTCTATTCGCAATGCGAGTAATGTTTATTCGTGTTGCGAGTAATACTTATTCGCATTGCGATTAATGCTTATTCGTGTTGCGATTAATGCTTATTCGTGTTGCGATTAATGCTGAATCGCAATGCCAAGACGCATTAATCGCAACCGTGCCGTAAACCCACTGGCTACAGTTTGAGGAACCCGGCCCTCACTCGGAGCCACAGACTTTCTGGCCAATGATGGACTAAAGCGTAGGAAAGCTTAGCGACAGGATCGCCTTTCACCCAATGATGAAAAGGGGAGCCTTGGCAGACTCTGCCCCTTTGGCGTGTTACTCACAGCACGCAGATTGCCGAACAAGCAAAAAAAATCCCGCTGCTCCAGATGGAACAGCGGGATGATGTTATACTTGATGTACAGATTACTTCACGTAAACCACAGCCAGGCGGTTAGAGGTAGTACCCTGTACGCCCTTACCAGATGCTTCGTCGATGATGACACCCTTATCCTTCAGATAAGCAGCAACATTGTCGGCACGAGACTGAGACAGCTTGTCGTTGAGTTCCTTAGAACCCTCGGGAGAAGCGGTACCTACGATCTGTACATGCTTGCCGGCCTTCACACCGTCGAGAGCCTTCTTGGCATCGTTGGTCAGGGCTGACTTACCCTGAGCGAAGGTAACGAACACGAGGTTCTCAACCTTTACAACCTGAGGAACGGGAGCCTCTTTCACTACCTCCTTAACCACCTCCTTAGGCTTGCGGGCAAGCTGATCGCGAAGATCATTGATGGTAGAGTTGAGTGCGTCGATCTCTGCCTGGTCGCGCAGACGGGCGATCGTGAAGTTGTGTGTGCCGTTAGAGTTCTTGAACTTATAAACCACACCTGCGTTCAGCTGAACGAAAGACTTGTTGATGTTATACTGAGTACCCTCGTAACCCAGGCCATTCAGACCCCAGATCATAGCGGGCTCAACATATACCTGCCATGCCTTGTCCTCGCCAAGATTGAAGGCGAAGTCAAGACCTGCTTTTGAAGTCAGGCCGTTACGCTTTGCAATGTCAGGAGAACCAGCCAAAGCATTCTTCATCTGGTCGCTCTCGTTATAGTTTGCACCGATATACTTGTTACCGAAGGTGTGACCCCAACCCAGGCCATAGATGGCACTTACTTCGAAGGCACGAGGCTCGCCCTTGTAACCACCAAACCAGTTGCTCAGGTTTACGGTACCCAGAAGGCTGGTGTTGATGGCACGAACCGTAGTACCTACAGAGTTCCAAGGCTTGTTAGAGAAATAGACATTGCTCTCTACGGCAAGTCCAAATACAGGCGTAAAATAACGACCGATACGAAGACCAGCATTGCTATCCATACCCTTCATCCATGCGTGACCTGTGGTCTTTGTTGCCAGACCGCCGTTAACACCTACATAGATATTGTCAAAGGTTTTACTCTCTGTTACTGTCTGTGCTGACATAGAGCCCGCTACAAGAGCAGCTGCCATCAGCGTAAATAACTTTTTCATACTCTTTTTGATTAAAACTTAAATTATTTTCTTTTTACCTTATTTACTAAACTTGCTGCAAAATAAGGGAAAAAACTTTGTACCTCCAAATGTTTTCTTCAAAAACCGCATATAAAATGGATTTATTGACATATAATAAGTATGTAAATAAGTTTTTAACTTTAAAAGTATGGGCATGCGGATAAAAACCGCATGCCCCATATGAGAAACCTCTGCCATCGGCCGACAAAGGATATTATAAAAACATTTATAAGGTTACCACCCTCACACTGTAAGGCGGAAGTAGCAGGACAGAGCCTGACACGGCACCACTGGTGTGCATCACCTGCTTGTCGGTCACCTTACCCTCAAATCCCACCATGGGCGAATTATCGGGAATGGCGAGACCCTCGACCTTGAGTTGCAGGTTAGCGGGAAGCGAGTTAACGAGCTTGAGATAGGTCTTACCGGTCCTGGTGTCCTTCACCACGCTGGCTGCAACTCTATAGCTCAGCTTCTGATCGATGCTGATCTTCGATGCTACATACTGGTCGCCGCTGTGCGTGCCCCATAGCAACTGCGTGTAGTAGCTCGGTGTGAGCGATGTGATGGTATCGTTGTTGAAATAGATCAGGTCGGGATTCCAGTTGCTCGAGCCTTCCTTACAGAGCAGCGGGGCATAGCTCGACATCGTGACGACATCGGCATTGCGCTCCAGCGAGCACAGGTGCATGGCCTCCACCAGGGCGTTCTCGTGTGTACGGTCGCGCGAAGCCCACTCACCCAGATACACCTTGGGTGCCTTACGGTCGTAGCTGTCGTAATAGTCCTGATGGTGCATGAACCACCCCGGCGATTCGTAATAGTGCTCATCTACCATGTCGATGATGTCGCCGTGGGCCTTGGCAAACTTCCAACCTTCCACGTAGTCGGCCGAAGGTTCATGGAACGGCCCCACGGTACCACACACTGTGATGTCGGGATATTTGGCCTTGATAGCCTTGCAGATCATCTCGTAACGCTCCTCGAAGACAGTAGAGATAAGATCTTCGTTGCCGATACCGATATACTTCAGATGGAACGGCTCCGGATGGCCGGCATCGGCACGCATCTTAGCCCATTTCGATGTGGTGGCATCGCCGTTGGCCCACTCTATGAGGTGAAGCAGTTCGTCGCAGTAAGCAGGCATGTCCTTCATGGGTATGCCCCCTTGCTGACCGCCATAGCCACTGGCATCGCAACTCGAGTTCTGGCAGGGCACGCCCGCAGCCAGCACGGGCAGCGGCTCTGCGCCGATGTCCTCACACAGCTGGAAGTACTCGTAGAAACCCAGTCCGCGCGTCTGATGATAGTGCCAGATGTTCATGTCGGGCTTTCGATCCTGCCACGGTCCCACGCTCTCGTTCCAGTGATAGATATTGTTCAGGCCTTCGCCGTGGCTCATGCAGCCTCCGGGAAAACGCACGAACTTGGGCTTCAGGGCTGCAATAGCTTCCACAAGGTCACGGCGAAGTCCATGCCCTTTATAGGTGTCACTCGGGAAGAGGCTCACCATATCGACATCTACCTGCCCGTCTTTCTGGGGCGACAGTGCCAGACGCACCTGCCCTGCCACGGCCTTCTTGCCCACCACGAGCTCGGCGGTGTAGCGGTTCCAGCCTTGCCCTTCGGTCTTCACTTTGGCCTGGGCCACAGGCTTGCCGTCCTTACCCACGAGCTGCACGCTGACCAAGTTCTTTCCAGCGTCCTCATTGCGCAGGTAAACCGAGAAATTGAACTTTTGCTCAGGCTTGGCCGTGATGCCGTCCCACCCTATATTATATAAGGTGTCGCGCCGGCTCACCGTCACATAGTGGGGATTGTTGGCGCTCAGGGGCACGTCCTGCTTCACCACGAGTGGACGGTTAGACTGCCATGCCGTGGTAGCGGTCCAGCCCTGATGGTCGGCGGCAGTATATTCGAAGTCGCGGTTCTGCACGAGCTCGGCATAGAGCCCGCCGTCGGCGGCATGACTGATGTCCTCGAAAAACACTCCCATGAGCTTGTCGCTGATGTTCTTGGCCTTCGACGGATCTACCGTGAGCGTGGCTTCCACCCGATTGCCTATACCGGCAAAGCGCCTGGCATCGTCGCGCATGGTCTCATGGGCCTGCTCCGCCTCATGATCGACGGCAGCAAAGTAGCGACGGATATAGTCGAGGTGCACCTTGGGCACGTCGAAGAGGTTGCCTTTGCGCTGCTTTCCTCCCACAGTGGCGGTGTCGCGCACCCATGCGAAATCATCGATCGTGCTCTCGTCGGGCGATTCGGTAAACCTTCTGAAGTCGGCACTGGCCTGCACATAGCGTTTGCCCTTGCCCCTGGCACGGAAGTAGATGTCGATAGAGCCATCGTCCATCTGAAACATGATGGGCTCGGTGATACCCTGCTCGACCGTGCGGGGGAAATCCTGCGGACGCCAGGTTACCAGATCCTCGCTGTAGGCAGCAGCGAAGCAGGGCGAATAATCGTTCACACTGAACACCAGCCGCCACGTGCCGTCATTGGCATGAAGCACGTAAGGGTCGTGCATCTTCTTCTCGGCACCCCATCTGGAATAGTCAGATGAGCACAGCTTGCCCACATTGCGCCATACCTCGTCTTCGTCAAGGTAGGCCAGTTGGAGCCCGTCGTTCTCTCCAGGCGAATAAATGAAGATCTGACACGTGGTGTCTCTTCCCAATATCTGATATGCCGGTTCACCGGCGTATGTTGTCAGGGCGCAAGCGGCCATGGACAACAACACGAGAGATTTCTTCATGATTAGGTTTTCTATTGAGTAAAAGTTGACTAATAATGCAGAGATAGCACCAGACGGAAACCGTCAGACTCTGATATGGATCGCTGATGCGCCCTGTACTTTGCAAAGATAAGCATTTTAGGACAAAAGTCAAAAGTACACCCTATAAAAAATAAAGTCAGCCCGCAATCACTGCGAGCTGACTTCCAAAAATTAGAGAGTTATAAAAAATCAAGTTATCACTAATATTTTATTTATAGAATTCTCGTTTTCCTGCTAATAAAGTATTCTTCATCAGCGAACATATTGTCATAGGCCCCACACCGCCCGGTACAGGAGTGATGAAGGAGCACCGTGGTGCCACCTCGTCAAATTTTACGTCACCGTTCAGCCGGAACCCGCTCTTGCGAGTAGCATCGGGCACACGCGTGGTACCTACATCGACTATCACGGCACCCTCTTTCACCATGTCGGCAGTCACGAAATCGGGGCGACCGATGGCTGCTATGATGATGTCGGCCTCACGGCATTCCTCCTTCAGATGGGCTGAATGCGAGTGGCACACGGTCACCGTGGCATCGCCATACTGCTTCTGCATCATGAGCTGGGCCATGGGTTTGCCCACGATGTTGCTGCGACCCAGCACTACACACTTCTTACCCGAAGTCTCGATGTTGTAATGACGCAGCAGCGTGAGTATGCCTAATGGAGTGGCAGAGATGAAACAGGGCAGGCCGATAGCCATTCGTCCCACGTTGATGGGGTGGAATCCATCGACATCCTTACGGTAGTCGATGGCCATGATGATCTTCTGCTCGTCGATATGCTTCGGCAGCGGCAACTGCACGATGAAGCCATCTACATCGGCATCATGGTTCAGCCGATCTACACACTGCAGCAACTCCTCCTCGGTCACATCATCTTCGTAGCGGATAAGCGAAGACTTGAAACCGCACTGCTCGCAGGCTATGACCTTGTTTTTCACATAGGTCTCAGAGCCTCCGTCATGCCCCACGAGCACAGCAGCCAGATGAGGCTGCTTGCCTCCTTCAGCGAGGATCTGTTTTACCTCTGCGGCAATCTGTTGTTTGATGGCAGTGGCGGTGGCCTTACCGTCTATCAGTGTGTATGACATGACTCTATTGGTGTTTTGTCGGTTCTACATGTTCGGCATTCCGGGCATTCCCTTCATGTCTTTCATCTTAGCCATCATCGACTTCATCTGGTTACCTGTAACCATCTTCATCATCTTGCGAGTCTGGTCAAACTGCTTGATCAGCCGGTTCACCTCCTGAATACTCGTACCCGATCCCTTGGCTATACGCATGCGGCGGCTCTGATTGAGCACCTCGGGGTTGGTACGTTCCTTGGGGGTCATACTCCTGATGATGGCCTCAATGCCGTTGAAGGCACTGTTATCTATATCTACATCTTTGATCGCCTTACCCACTCCGGGGATCATTGAGGCCAGATCCTTGATGTTACCCATCTTCTTGATCTGCTCTATCTGACCCAGGAAGTCGTTGAAGTCGAACTTGTTTTTCTGTATTTTCTTCTGCAGGCGCTTGGCCTCTTCTTCGTCGAACTGCTCCTGTGCACGCTCTACGAGCGATACGACATCGCCCATACCGAGGATTCGGTCGGCCATACGGTCGGGGTGGAACACATCAAGAGCCTCCATCTTCTCGCCCGTACCTATAAACTTGATAGGCTTGGTAACGACCGTTCGGATAGAAAGTGCAGCACCGCCGCGGGTATCGCCATCGAGCTTGGTAAGGATCACGCCGTCAAAGTCGAGACGATCGTTAAACTCCTTGGCCGTATTCACGGCGTCCTGACCCGTCATCGAATCGACCACGAACAGGGTCTCGTCGGGATTAACGGTCTCCTTGAGCGAAGCAATCTCCTGCATCATCTCCTCATCTACAGCCAGTCGGCCGGCAGTATCGATGATCACCACGTCGTAACTTTTGGCCTTGGCCTCCTGTATGGCATGCAGGGCGATCTCATTGACATTCTTGTTCTCCTCCTCGGCATACACAGGTACACCCACCTGCTCACCCACAACCTTGAGCTGTGCGATGGCAGCGGGACGGTAAACGTCGCATGCTACCAGCAGCGGATTACGCTTCTGCTTGTTCTTCAGCAGGTTGGCGAGCTTGCCACTGAACGTGGTCTTACCCGAACCCTGCAGGCCCGACATCAGGATCACCGAAGGCTTGCTCGTAAGTTTCAGTTCTGAGGTCTCACCGCCCATGAGCTGTGCCAGCTCGTCGTGGACGATCTTCACCATGAGCTGACCCGGCTTGACGGCCGTCAGCACATTCATACCCATCGCCTTCTGCTTCACCGTATCGGTAAAGCTCTTTGCTACCTTAAAGTTGACATCGGCGTCAAGCAATGCACGACGTACGTCTTTCAGCGTCTCTGCAACGTTGATTTCAGTAATTTTTCCCTCACCTTTAAGTATTTTGAAGGAACGTTCAAGACGATCAGTTAAATTTTCGAACATAATTTTACTCTGCTGCCCTCTATGAATAGCGGAGATATCCTGAGACAATCATACGCTACATGTGAACACTTATGCTTCCAAAGTTTCTGCAAAGGTAAGAAATAAATCACGTATAAAAGAATATCCCAAGAACCTTTTTACATAATTTATTAATATTTCTCGGCTCCTATGACCAATCTTATGGTGATAGGTTACACCATCACCCTATATGTTATAACCCCTGAAATCAGGATTTATCAAATCAAACTAACACTCAGAATGTGCAGGGACACAGGGGCATAGCCGATCGAGCCAAGCACATAGCGAGGCCGACTGCGCAAGGGAGGCAGGAGAGTCAACCTACGGCTTCTGTTTCCATGAGAGGCTATGAGGCCGGCTGAGAAACAAAATTTTCACGGCATAATATAAAATCAAAATGTCGCCAAAACGTCTATTTAGGTGACACTTTGACTTTTCAGACCGAGGCTCGGCAGTCTTCGTTCCAGAAAAAAAAATGCCGTTTTCAGCTTCGAAATTCTGTTTTCACAACAAATTGCACGCCATTCCGGCTTCGATATTTTGACAAGATTTCGTCATTCATATCGAATTGCAGCCCAGAAGCGATTTTTTGAAGAGCAAAAACATTATGATTTCACCCTCAAAATCGCCATCTCCAACCCCATCTTATACCGTCTGATGGTGTAATGAATAAGCCTTAACGATACGATTGATGCTTATTCGCGATGCAATTGATGCTTATTCGCGATGCAATTGATGCTTACTCTCGATGCGATTCATACTGAATCATATTGCGATTCATACTTATTCGCAACGTGATTTGCGTGCACTAAGTTGCCAATAGGTATTAATCGCGCCCTCCATGAGTAATGTATCCCGTTTCAGGGGGCATTTTTCGCATTATGATCACTGTTTCTTTTGCCCGCCGATGCGTCCAGCACCCTTCACGTTCCCGATTTCGCGGTTTTTCAGACACTCTGATTTTTCAGAGTGTAAGCCCAACAGGCATTTTAACAGCAAAGTGTCATTTCGGAGCTTCAGCCACAGAAGCCAGTAGCCCACGACGACGGAGTGAGCTCCGGAACGGCTCTCTCTCCATCGCGCCCATCGGCGGACAGGACTGTTATTCCTGTCGCCACGCCTCGCCCTCTCCTGCTGCCCTGACAGTCCCGAAGGCTACCCGAGCACGTTTTTCCTGATCTTGGTGAGGTAGGCTGTCATGCCCTCGGCATCCTTATTGTCGATAATCTCCAGCAGATCCTTCAGCTCATCTCTGATCTGCGACACCTGATCATGGGTATAAGGATTGAACAGGATCTCCTGCAGCAGGTAGTCATCTTCCGAAAGCACACCCTTGGCTATCTTCATGTGTCGCTTGAAAGTGGTACCCGGCGCGTCCTGATGTTTCATCACGGCAGAGAAGACGAAAGTGGATACGAAGGGAATGCTGAGCGAATAGGCCACCGTGCGGTCGTGCTCCTCGAAGGTATATTCATAGATGTTGAGGTCGAGCTTGCGATAAAGGTCTTTGAAGAAGATGCGCCCCATGTAGTCGCCCTCGCTGATGATGATGGCATTCTCCTCGGAAAGCTGGTTGAGGTTGGCAAAAGTGGGGCCGAACATCGGGTGAGTAGATACATAGGGATGGCCCGACTGCTCGTAAAAATCCTTCAGTCCGGTCTTCACCGACGCGATGTCAGAGATGATACAGTCGGCAGGCAACACAGGGAGCAACTCACGAAAGGCGGGAAGCGTATATTTCACGGTAACGGCATTGATAACCAGTTGTGGCTCAAACTGTTTAATCTCATCGAGCGAAGTAAAGCGTTGGCAGTTGTAAGTGAAGCGGAGACGGCGCGGATCTTTCTCGAACACCGCCACTTCATGTTCAAAACTGAGCAGGTCTGTAAAGAAGGAGCCCATCTTTCCGGCTCCCATAACAAGTATTTTCATGCTTAATGCTTAAAAAAATCATTTCTTACTCATGACTTTCCACCCTACTTCCCGCTATAGATTTCTCAGACTGAACAGATGATCAACTCATCGGCCAAACATCTTGAGCCGCATCATCAATAAACCATCTGTACGCTCTGAGAAATTCGCTGGGAGAAGATATAGGTGAAAGATCTACATACCGAGTCTCTTATGAGTTGACGATCTTGATCTGCTGGCGCACGCTCTCCTCGTGAATGAGCTCGAAGATATGAGCCGCACACTCACTGTCGATACCGCAGAGGCTGGCCTGAGCGCCACGTTTCTCGAGTATCTCGTTGTAGCGGTTGGCCTGGAACACGGTCATGTTGTGTTCCTTCTTGTATTGGCCGATCTCACGGCATACGCGCATACGCTTGGAGAGGAGGTCGAGAAGCTGGTTGTCGAGATCGTCTATCTGATGGCGTAACTGCCTGATGCCCTCCGTGGTGGAAGTCTCGGAGCGTACCACGAGAAGCGTAAGAATGTAGTCGAGCACATCTGGAGTTACCTGCTGGCGGGCATCGCTCCATGCCTTGTCGGGGTTGCAGTGGCTCTCAACGATCAGTCCGTCGAAGCCCAAGTCCATGGCCTGCTGGCAGAGGGGAGCCACAAGCTCGCGGCGTCCACCGATATGGCTGGGGTCACAGATGAGTGGCAGGTTAGGGATACGTCGATGCAGCTCCATCGGAATCTGCCACATGGGCTGGTTGCGATACATCTTCTGGTCATAGCTTGAGAAGCCTCGATGAATGGCAGCCATACGCTTCACGCCGGCCTGATTGAGTCGTTCCAGTGCGCCGATCCACAGTTCCAGGTCGGGGTTGACGGGATTCTTGCAGAATACAGGTATATCTACACCCTTCAGGCTGTCGGCCAGATCCTGCATAGCGAAGGGATTGGCAGCGGTGCGTGCACCTACCCACAGGATATCAATGCCGTATTTCAGGCATAGTTCTACATGTTCGGGCTTGGCTACCTCGGTAGCTGTGAGCATGCCCGTCTCTTCCTTCACTTCCTTAAGCCAAGGCAGGGCCTCCTCACCATTACCTTCGAAACCTCCCGGCTTGGTGCGGGGCTTCCACACACCAGCCCTGAACATGTGGCAACCTTTCTTCTTCAGGTCGCGTGCTGTCGTCATCACCTGCTCCTCGGTCTCTGCACTGCAGGGTCCTGCAATGATGAAGGGGCGTTCGTTGTCACTTGGTAAATTCAGGGGCTCTAATTCTAATTCCATATTTTGTTGTTGTTATTTTTAAAAGTTATTTGTCATTATTGACCTAAACCATCAATACCATCAGGGCAATCGCATTATTCAGGATCACCCGATGCTGCATGAGCCAATTTCCAGTTCTTTATTCTTCTCAATGCTTCCGTCATCTTCTCTTCCTTGGCACACAGCGAAATACGAATGTAGCGCTTACCGTTGCTGCCGAAGATGAAGCCAGGGGTGACGAACACGCGTGCATCGTGGAGCAGCGATTCGGTGAGCTGCTCTACGTCGGCATAGCTGTCGGGAATGCGCCCCCAGAGGAACATGCCCACCTGCTGCGGGTCAAAGGTGCAGCCGAGCTCGCGCATGATGTCCTCGGCAATACGGCGCCGACGCTGATAGTTGTCGATATTATTGGCCTGGTGCCATGCCGCATCGTTGGTATTGAGTGCTTCTGCGGCTGCGAGCTGTATGCCCCGGAAGGTTCCATTCTCAATATTGCTCTGTATCTTAAACATCCATGAAATAAACGTGGCATTGCTGATCATCATCGCCACACGCCAGCCGGGCATGTTGTGACTCTTCGACATGGAGTTGAACTCTATGCAGCAGTCCTTCGCTCCCTCTACCTGCATGATGCTTTGGGGGTTGTGGTTGAGAATGAGTGAATAAGGGTTATCGTTCACCACCACGATGTCGTGCCGGCGGGCGAAGCTCACCAGCCGTTCGAAGGTCTCGCGGCGGGCATCTCCTCCGGTAGGCATGTTGGGATAATTGGTCCACATCAGCTTCACGTGTGAGAGGTCCATGCGCTCCAGAGCCTCAAAGTCGGGCTGCCAGCCGTTGTCCTCCTGCAGGTCGTAATAGGTGATCTTCGTGCCGCAAAGCCTGTTGATGGCGGTGTAGGTGGGGTATCCCGGGTTGGGAATGAGCACCTCGTCGCCGGCATTGCAGAAGGCAAGCGTGGCATAGAGTATGCCCTCTTTCGACCCGATAATGGGCTGGAGCTCCTTCTGCCAGTCTATCTTCACGCCGTAGGTGCGGTCGTAAAAGCTGGCCATGGCCTGCCGCAGTTCGGGCAGTCCTGATGTGGGCTGATAGCCATGAGCGTCAGACTGACGCGCCGTACTGCACAGTCGCTCAATGGTCTGAGGCGAAGGCGGCATATCGGGCGAGCCGATAGCCAATGAGACAATGTCCCGGCCTTCGGCGTTGAGCCGTGCCACCTCCTTGAGTTTTCGGCTGAAATAATACTCCTGTACGGAGTTTACTCTCTCTGCTGGTTGTATCATAATTGTTGGTTGTTTTATCTGTTCTGTCATCGGCAAGCTGCCATAAGCCACTCGTCCATCTTCTTCTGTTATTGCTGTTCTGCCCTTTCCAGTCCGCTGGTCGGAACAGAGAGGTCGGGTGTAGGTGCTTCCTGATATTCGCCGATGATGCGAATGTCGCGCGTAAGCGGCGTGATGGCATCGATCGACTGGCGGTATCGCACCAGATTGTCGAAGGTAACATCTACATAGAACATGTATTCCCACTCCCGTCCCACGATGGGCAGCGACTGGATTTTGGTGAGGTTGATGTCGTAAAAGCTCAGAATGGTGAGCACCTTAGAGAGCGATCCCTCCTCATGGGGCAACGAAAATACCAGACTTGCTTTGCGGGCCTTATCCAACGGGCGCAGAAAGTCGGCCTTACGCGGGTCGCTCACCACAAGGAAGCGCGTAAAGTTGTGCTTGTTGTCTTCTATATGATTCTCAAGAACCTTCAGCCCATAGAGTTCGGCGGCATCGGCATGGCAGATCGCTGCCACACCATGACACTGATGCTCACTGATGTAGGCCGCGCTACCGGCAGTATCATCGCCCTCCACCGCCTTCAGGCCGGGGTGGCCGGCAAGGAACTCACGACACTGCATGAGAGCCACCGGGTGCGACTGCACCTCATTAATGCTGTTCCAGTCATCGTCGGGAAGGCAACAGATACAATGGCAGATGTGCAAACGATGCTCGCCCACGATCGTGGTGTGGCTGGTGCGCAGCAGCTCGTAATTGTGTAGCAACGAACCTGCTATTGTATTCTCTATAGCCAGCATACCTATCGTAGTGGGATCCTGATGGATATGCTCGAACACCTGTTCGAAAGTGCTGCAGCATAGCAGCTGTATCTGCTCGTTATCGAAATATTGGCGTACTGCAATATCGTGAAACGATCCCGGTATGCCCTGTATTGCTATTCTCTTCATTGTTGTCTGCTTTTGAGTGCCTCAAACGAGAAAGTCCCGCCTCATCATGATGAAGCGGGACCTTACGTAAACCTTTTATATCTTGGTATAACTGAGTCTTAAGTTGAAATTACACGCAACTTCCCGCTTCACAATTTCTTGCAAAGTAATAATAAAAATACAGGTAAGATGCATTAAACTTTGTCATCTGTTATACATTGAATTATCTGGCACAAAAGTATAATGATTTTTTGAAATAAACAAGCTTTTTGGTCGAAAAAGTAGGAATAATCCTACATTTTTACCGATTACTCCTTGTTAAGCTGACGAAAATGCACATTCGGAATGGCATCTGCCCGCTCGAATTTAGGCCAATATTCAGCTGGCTTAACCCATTTTTTGCCTGGAGTGCGACTGCAACGGAAGCCATACCGTGCATTAATATACCCATCGGTGCCGTCCTTTGCCAGCACGAAGCATTGCGCCACGCGCCTATAAGCCACGATCTTCCCCTTTTCCTTCAGTGCCGTTTCCGTCCAGGAAGCCTGTGGAATGGCCACCGACACGATGGTGGTATTGGGATAACGCCTGATGAAATCCTCACGACATAAGGTCAACATAGCCGAATCATCGCCCTCAAAAAGATTGACGGAATGAATGCGCATATACTTCACGCCATCGATCATCACCTCATCACTGTCTTTCGCCGCAATGCCACCGAAGAAATCGGAGATGGTCTTTCCTGCCTTCTCCATGCCTTTCTTGGTCTCACCAAGCAATTGGGAGAAGCGTTCTTTAGGAGTTTTGCTGGTATCTTTATAGACCTGTGCGTGCATCGGTGCAGCAAGGGAGCAGAGCAGCAACGCTGCTGCGATATTCTTATTTTTCATCTTTCTATCAGTTTAATTTATCCGTCCGGTTAGATTCCAGACCCTATTGATGGTCGCAAAGATAGTGATAATAGCAACTCTGCTTCTACTCTATTCCTCAAATTCGCAGCGAAT
>LAHS01000644.1_pt1 | contig 16996 bp, 15 predicted proteins | sample 329651 | NCBI WGS metagenome assembly LAHS01 (sample SAMN03275699, study PRJNA271635) | activated sludge metagenome | isolation source: sample C-1 Sludge from hydrolytic chamber (first chamber) of Anaerobic... | reverse complement strand
AAGGAGAAAAATCCGGCCATCATCATTGCCGACATGATATTACCAGTCGTGGCAGGGATAGATCTCTGTAGGCATCTGCGCAGCATGATAGAAACGAGTCATATTGCTGTAATCCTTTTTTCATCGATGTATGAACGCGAGAATGTAATATATGCTTTGGAAGCTGGAGCCGACGAATTTTTTACGATTCCCTTCGATTTCGAAATTATGAAGGCTCGACTACGTAACATCCTATACCGCTCGCAATTATTGCGTGACAAAGTTTCTGCTATGAACAAAGAGACCGATCAAATAGACTATAAGAGCCAACTTGACAAAGAGTTTATGGAGAGAGTACGGAAGGTTATAGAGGAACAGATGTCGAATTGTGAGTTCACTGTTAATGATTTCTGTTCAGAATTAGCCATGAGTCGTTCTTCTGTCTACAACAAACTCAAGACGCTGACGGGCAACGGGCCTAATGACATTATCCGGGTGGTGAGACTCAATCATGCTCGTGAGCTATTGGCTCAACATCGTTATACTATTTCGGAGGTTGCTATGAAGGTTGGTTTTGCCGACCCCAAATATTTCAGTACAAGCTTTAAGAAGCAGTTTGGTACAAGTCCGAGCAAAATATGATTCTCTTCTTGATATAAATGTAAATCAGTTATTGAATGGCTATGAAACAAACTTATTTAGGTATCGTGTTAGGTGGAACTCAGTTAACGATAGGTGAAATTGATGAGTACGGCAAGTTGTTGAAGATGAAAGACTACCAGACCGTGTTCTTTAATCAGGAATCGGCACAGGATATGATTATATCTTCTCTGCACGATTACGAGACTCACGTGGGGTGGATCGGCAAACGTCCCCTTGCGATGGGGGTGGGCGTGATAGGGCGTGTTGACTCCGAAAAAGGTATATGGCAACAGATAGATCCCGCCCGGACCCATCCTATTAATTTGGCGCGCACACTACAAGAAACTTTTAGCATGCCTTGTTTCGTAGACAACGATGTAAAAGCCTCTACGCGAGCAGTTATGCGATGGGGTGCAGGACATGAAAGTAATAATTTTATCTATCTATACATCGGCACCGGCATAGCTGCCAGTATCGTTATTGACGGTAAGCAGATACGTGGTGCCCACTTCAATGCCGGCGAAGTGGGGCATCTAAAGGTGGGAACAAGAGTAGGTATGCGTTGCGCATGCGGGCGTACCGACTGCGTTGAAACAATAGCATCATCAGTAGGAATAGACCGTTGTGCCCGCATGTTGCGCAACGATTATCCTGATACCAACCTCTCGATACCACCTAATGAGCGCATAAAGGTTGAAGACGTATTCCGCTTGGCTAAAGCCGGCGACTCTCTGTGCGTAAAACTCACGGAAAACGCAACGGATGCTTTGGCCGATCTCATTATGAATCTGGTCAGGGTAACCGATCCTGATACCATTATTCTTGGTGGCGAGATGTTGGAAATAAGCGATTATATGGCTCAGGTCAAGGCGAAACTGCAACCGGTAACCATGCGGTTTGTTACGCGCGGAGTTGTACCAACCAGACTCGATGCCAAGAATATAGGAGTTATTGGTGCAGGAGCCGTGGCCATGGATGGGTTGGAAAACCAGAAATAAGAATCATAAAAACGATATGGTAATGAAGAAGTTTAATTTGCTTTTGCTATCAGGAATTTTGTTTCTCCTGTCTGTTACAACGGGTGCAGCCGCCCAGTCGCATGCTGCGCCGGCAAAACATCCCCGTAAAGTGCTCGTGTTGGCCGAGCAGGCTACGGGCCATCAGGGATTTGTAGATGCGGCAACCGCATGGCTTAATGGTGTTGCCGACAGTTTGAACGTAACCTTTACGTATGTATATAATAACCCGTTGGCGGAATTAAAAAGATAAAAGAATGATGTATAAAAAGTTGTACATATTGTTGATAATTAGTATATTAGTAGTGACCAAACTTTTAATATACATTCAACATATGCACAACTTACCTACAATATTCGCTAAATATCTTGAGATATGCAAGCACTTTTCTAATGATTTGGTAAATGAGGCTGGAAATATAACACGTAGAGGTGTTGTCCCTAAATTCTCAGACCTACAAGTAATAGCGCTTAGCCTTACTGCAGAAACTTTAAGTATTGACAGTGAGAATAATCTTTTCAACCGATTGACCGGATACAAAGCGTGCTTTCCTAATATGATATCAAGACGACAATTTAATGACCGTCGAAAGTTTACAGGAGAACTTTGTGAAACAATCAGGAAACGTATTGCGGATTGCATTGATGGCGGAGAAGAATATTTCTGCATAGACTCAAAACCAATAGAAGTCTGTCGCATAGCCCGAGGAAAACGTTGTAAAATGGGAAAGATGAATTACTCAAAAGCACCGAGTTTTGGCTATTGTGCATCTCAAGGAACATATTACTATGGATATAAATTGCATGCTCTTTGCGGCTTAAATGGGGTTATCCATTCTTATGATCTTACTAAGGCCTGTGTGCATGACATCAACTATCTTCAAGATGTAAAGATGGAATATCATGATTGCAGCATCTTCGGCGATAGAGGTTATATTGGTAAAGAAGTCCAACTGGATTTGTTTGAAACAGCCAACATTAAATTGGAATGTCCATACAGACTGAATCAGAAAGAGTGGAAACCGCTGTTTATTCCATTTGCAAAAGCTCGAAAGAGAATCGAAACGGTATTTTCTCAACTTTCCGATCAATTTATGCTAATAAGAAATTATGCCAAAGAAACAAAAGGATTGTTTGCACGAATTATAGGAAAGATTAGTGCTTTTACAATCCTGCAATATATCAACAAGAGTAACAACAACCCGATTGGAAGAGTTAAGTATGCACTCAGTTAATTCCGCCAACGGGTATAATATGAAGGATGTAAAGGCTGGCGAGATAGACAAGTACCAGGCCATTATACAACTCAATTATCCTCCCTACGCATGGAGCGAAGCGGCAGCAGCCGACTTTGAGCGCTACATTGACCAGGGACGTGGAGGCTATGTAGGATTTCACCATGCCACTCTCTTAGGTGATATTTTTGATGGCTACAAGATGTGGCAGTGGTTTTCTGACTTTATGGGGCACATCCGGTTCGATAGGTACATAGCCCCGCTTGCAGACGGAACCGTTTGCGTAGAAGATGACGCCCATCCTGTTATGCGCGGCGTGCCCCGTGTGTTCAGCATTCCAAAAGATGAGTGGTATACGTACGACCGCAATCCGCGAAAATACGTTCATGTGCTGGCTCATGTAGACGAGGCGAGCTACAGACCTGCCTCCGATATACGTATGGGCGACCATCCGGTAATTTGGACCAATCCTTCCAAAAAAGCCCGTAATGTGTATTTCCAGATAGGGCACCATGCCGATTTACTCACCACACCTGCCTTTGTCCGCATGTTTAGCAATGCCATTCTGTGGGTTCTGGGCGATATAAATTAATAAAATGAGAAGTCTATGAAGCGTTTTTTTCAAATTATACTCATTGCTATTGCTGTTATCATTAGCCTGCCGGCTGCAGCCCAAACAGATTATCCGGCCAATTATGCCAAAGCTCCTCGGTTTAAAGCCCTTATTTATTATGATTCTACAGCTGAAGAAGCTCATGTGCAATTTGACCGGCAGGCCATTCAGTTCTTCCACAAACTCACCTACGGAGAAGGCTACATACTGAAGATTACCACTGATTTTGGATTGTATGCTGACAGTCTGAACAATTTTGATATCATTATCATGCTCAACGGTATGCCAACAAACCGAAGGGAACGTAAGGCATTTGAGCGTTATATGGAACATGGTGGAGGCTGGATGGGATTCCATGCAGCAGCCTATAATGATAGGAATACGGCTTGGCCGTGGTTGAATGAGTTTTTAGGCTGCGGACATTTTCTTTGTAATAACTGGCCTCCTCAGCCTGCGCTGGTAGAGAGCGATAAGCCTGCCCATACGGTTATGCGTACGCTACCACCCTCGTTTGTGGCTCCGGCCAGCGAGTTCTATCAGTGGAGTCCAAGTCCCAGACTTAATCCGGATGTTGATGTACTTTTGTCCATCTCTCCTAAAATGTATCCATTCGGAATAAAGGATGTTGTAAATTCCGGAGATTTTCCGGTTGTTTGGACTAATCGGAAGTACCGTATGATTTACCTCAACATGGGGCATGGTGACGAGTGTTTTATAGACGCCACACAGAATTTGCTTTTTGTCAATGCTTTCCGCTGGGTGGTGAGCCGTTCGCCGCAAGGAGATCCGTTTCAAAAATAGACGGAAGTCCTACTTTATCAATTTATAAGACTTGTAGATTTTTTTAGTTGTAGTTTTAAGTTAGAAAAGCCGGGTGCCTGTAACACTCGGCTTTTAGTGCTTTCCCGTTGCCTGTAATTGTAAGGATTTAGGAATATTTTCTAACCTTTCATCTGCCATTTTGCTGCTTTCGCCATGTTCGGGTTTGATGTGCGTGTTTCTTACAGCAATCCTTTTAGCCTCTTGGAGCTATGAATTTAGCTCCTTGAAGGTGTCTTTCGGGAGGCTTGAAACATAGTTCCTGCAAAACGCCTTGTATACGACGCTTTAGTAGGTTGAAAAAACGTACGTTGTGGTTTGATATCAGGTATGTTATACTCTGTTGTTTTATTTTCAACCTTTTATATCGTGTATTCAACCTTCCTGAATTATCCTTTTCCTACTTTTGTTGCAACAAAGTATTACCTAAACATCTATCAATAACATAATAACATGGAAACAATACGGAAATTCTCTTTGAGGCCTTTTGGAATTCCTAACTGGAGATGCCTGTTGGTATGTCTGTTATCCTTAGTGGTAACAGGGTTGCAGGCGCAGACTGTAAATGTAACAGGAAGTGTGAAGTCAGCATCCGACAGTGAACCCTTGGTGGGGGTGAGCGTTGTTGCTGCTGGAAGCAAAAGTGGGGTGCTTACTGATATTGACGGACATTTCAGCATGTCGGCAACATTGGGCGACCGGCTGGTTTTCTCTTATGTTGGTTTTGTCCAGGCTCAAGTGTCTGTTGTAAGTGGAAAAGCAGTATATAATGTGCTGTTAAAAGAAGATTCCCAATCGCTTAACGAAGTCGTTGTAGTTGGCTACGGCGTACAGAAGAAAAGCGTTTTGACATCGGCAGTGAGTCGTGTTACTGCCGATGAACTCGACAAGGGCAACCCTACTAATCTTGAGAATGCTTTAAAAGGCAAGGTATCGGGTGTGATGATTACCTCAGAATCGGGGCAGCCCGGTGCTGGTTCCAAGATTAGAATCCGCGGAGTTGGAACTGTAAACAATTCAGGGCCTCTGTACATAGTAGACGGAATGCCATCGGAGAACGGTTTGGACTATCTGAACCCAACCGATATAGAATCAGTCGAAATACTAAAGGATGCCGCCTCGGCCGCCATTTATGGAGCGCGTGGTGCCAATGGCGTGGTGCTGGTAACGACCAAGAGCGGTAAGGCTGGCAAAATAAACGTAAGTTATGAGTTTACGTATGGTATTCAGAACCCCGACAAGCACATTGACCTTTTGGGAAGTAAGGATTACCAGATGCTGATAAATGAAATGGCTTCCAATTCGGGTAAGCCGGCTTATTTCCCTACGCCTGTTACTGTAGATACGGATTGGCAGAAAGCTGTACGCAATGACAATGCCCCCATCGTAAATCATAAGTTGGCCGTAAGCGGTGGTAATGACCGTCAGACGTTTTATCTCTCACTGGGTTATGTAGACCAGGACGGTATCTTTGGGAAGGGTTATACTGGTTACAGCCGTACCAACATAAGGCTTAATTATAATAATGTTCTGCTCGATGTGAAGACCCGAAACTGGCTTAACAACATTCAGTTTGGAGCTATTGTGAGCCATTCGCGAGCCAAGCGCAAGGGAACCACAATCGGTAACAGCGAAGTAGGCGGACTAATGGCCTCGCTGAATATGCTGCCTCCAACAGAGCCCGTGTATCAAACTGATGGCGAGATGTTGTCGCAATACGACCTTACTTATCCTAATCATGTTATAGCACCTAATGGACAAGCATATAACATCATCGAGATGCGTGAAATAGTGAACCCTTTAGCAGATCTGCAGGTTAACCATAACCAGCTAAACACCTCGGTTGTTCATGGCTATAATTTTAATGTCAATATTAGTTTGCTGCCTGGATTGAAATTTAAAACGACTTTAGGACTTGATTATAGCAACAGCACAACGCGCAGTGTTGTTCCTGTTTACGACCTGAATGCTACTTCCAAGAACACAACCTCATCCGTTCAAAACGATAAGTCGGATTCTCGCTTTTGGCAGTGGGAGAACATTCTCTCTTATCAGCATGCTTTCGGATTGCACAATGTGGGCGCCATGGTGGGCACGAGTATGTCGGCCTATCACAACGAATGGCTCGGAGGGTCTGATTTTAATCTGCTGAGTGCAACCCTCTCGAAGGGATACATTGATACGGCAACGGCACCCGAAGAAGACTCGCGTGTGTGGGGCAGTGCGGGAGACCATCGTATAGCGTCGCTCTTTACCCGTGTTAATTACGACTATGCAGAGAAATACCTGGCAGAGTTTGTTATTCGGCGCGATGGTTCGTCCAACTTCAGCCGTGAGCATCAGTATGCGACCTTCCCTTCTGTATCTTTAGGTTGGGTGCTTAGTAAAGAAGCCTTCATGCAGTCTGTAGCGTGGCTCGATTTTGCCAAGCTGCGTTTCAGCTGGGGACAGAATGGTAATGAGAACATTGGTGCGTTCCAATATACAACCATGATGGCACAAGGCAAGAATGCGGTAATAGACGGTAAAGTCTATACAGGCATGTTGCCTTCGGGCTACTCTAATTCGGAACTAAAATGGGAAACCTCAGAGCAAATAGATTTAGGCATAGACTTACGCTTCTTTAAAAGTGCGCTGACCTTCTCGGCAGATTATTTTGTAAAGACAACTAAGGATATGCTTCTCTGGAAACCTATCCCTCTTTATACCAGTTATGGCGGAATGACGGTTAATGGAGGTAAAGTACGCAACAAAGGACTGGAATTGGAAGCCTCCTATAAATTAGCTCTTAATGACTTTAGCATTGGCTTGACAGCCAATGCCTCTCATGTGGTAAACAAGGTGATAAACCAAGGAAATGACCGTACCGGTATTGATGGCATAACTGGAGGTATGGGCGGTCAGGTTACCTACAGCGAGAACGGCCGGCCTTACGGATTTTTTTATGGCTACCAAACGATGGGCGTGTTCCAGAATCAAGCAGAAATAGACAATTACAAAACGGCCGACGGCGTGGTATGTCAGCCTGGAGCCAAGCCTGGCGATTTGAAATTCAGAGATCTTGACGGTAAAAACGGTATAGATGCCAATGACCGTACGATGATTGGCAATCCGATACCGGATTGGACCTACGGCCTCACGCTCAATGCGTCGTGGCGCGGATTTGATGCTACGGCTTTCTTCCAGGGAACAGTAGGTAATGATATTTACAAGCTCTACCGGCGTTCGAATGTAGCGTTAGGTAACTTTGAAAAAGACTGGCTTAACCGGTGGCATGGTGAAGGGACTTCTAATCGAGTGCCTCGTATTGTAGAAGGTGACAACAACAATTACCAGATTTCAGATTTCTTTGTACAAGATGGTTCTTATTTGCGGCTTAAAGTGGCTCAGCTGGGCTATACGCTGCCGGTGGCATTAACCAGACGCTACGGTGTCCAGAAGTTGCGTATCTTCGTACAGGGGGAGAATCTTTTCACGCTTACGGGGTACGATGGCTACGATCCGGAAGTGGGAACGCGCAATGGCTTGGATTCGGGAACTTATCCGCAGGCCAGGGTGTTGACATTAGGTGCAAACATTGTGTTTTAACGGTTTAAGAGAATAGAATATGAAAACTATAAATAAAACATTAATCGGCCTTGTTACAGTAGTTGCTGTTGGCTTGACTTTTTCTGCATGCTCTGATTTCTTGGAAACAGAACCTGCTTCGCAGATATCGGAAAGCGAGTATTATTCTTCCGAAGAAGAAATGATGAAAGGCCTATACTCCCTCATGGACGAAGTGCAGATACGCTTGATGGAAGTTTGGTCTTATTCGTCTTTGCTTTCTGATGAATCAGAAACCGGTGGAGGTATAGGAGAAGGCTCGTACAAAACCAAGTGGGATAATTTCTCGTATGATGCCAATAGCTGTTTTGGCGCATGGGGTTACGGCTCGTGGTGGAATGAATGGGATTATGGGCTTTATAATGGCGTGATTGCAGCAAATAAGCTGATAGATCATTTATCGAATAGTGATTTGAATGAGAATTTTGTTCATGAGTTGGATGCTGAGGCCAAATTCTATCGTGCTCTTTTCTATGACTATCTTTGGATGGGCTATGAAGAAATACCCCTCATAACGAAATCTATGTTACCTGATGACATGTATAATGTGCATAAAGGAACAAGGCAAGAAGTATATGATTTTATGCTGTCGGATTTGGATGATGCAGTGACCCAATACCTGCCAGAACGGAGTGCCACGCCACAAGGCAGAGTTTGCCGTGATGCAGCTAAGCTGTTAAGAACGAAAATAATTCTTTTTCACCGAGACGAAGCAAAATATCAAACAGCCCTGAATGATATGAAAGAAATTATCAACAGCGGGCGTTATAGTTTGCTCCCTAATTATCAAGACTTATGGTGGAAGAAAGGCGAGTGGGGTAAAGAGTCAATTTACGAAGTAGCTTTTGCAGGAAAAAATACCGGTGAAGGCAATGGCATTTGCAGGTCAGTTGGAGGGCGTAATCTGATAGACCCAAGAAGTGCAGAACAAGGAGGCTTATGTGAAGGATACGGTCAGAACACCATGCCATCGACCATTTACAATATGTTCGAGCCGGGCGACAGTCGTCGTGAAGGAACAGTCATAGTTTGGGCTGACGAAGCCAAAAAAGTAGATCAGCTTATTGCAGATGGTAAACTGAATGCCGGCAGCCGATTCAATGTCAGTGACCAACAGGAAAATTACGAAGGCTTAGGTCATTATAAGTATCAGCCACGTAAGGAAAGTGCTTCGGACATTAATCCTCTTTATAATTATGCAGCTTCTTATCGTTTTTATCGTTATGCAGATGTATTATTGCTGGCAACGGAATTACAAGTCCGTGTGAGTGGTAAAGTGGATTCGGATGGACAAAAATGGTTCGACCAAATACGAGACAGGGCTTTTCAAAATACCAATCACAGAATAGACTTAGGCAGACTGACCAAACAACAGGCGCTTGACACAATCTTCAAAGAACGCGGCTATGAGTTTATTGACGAGATGCAGCGCTGGTTTGATATTCTGAGATTTGATAAAGGAACTGAAATCTTGGGTAAAAAGGGGTGGACCGAAAATTTTAGATATTTCCCAATAGACCAGTCGGAGATTGATCGTTCGAATGGCAATCTCACACAGAATCCAGGCTGGGCTAAATAACGAGATATAAAATCATAAAATGGTGTTATAATGGTGGTCGGCGGGAACTCGCAACCTACAGTGCAAAGATTAAAGTTTATGAAAATAGGAGTAGATTTAGGAGGAACGAATCTGAGAGTAGGCCTTATAGATGAAGAGCAATTACTAAAGATGCTGGCCACGAGATGTCCGGCAGATCAGCCTGAAGGGGTGGTTGTAGATGCAATATGTGACTTAATAGCCCAGCTGTGGAATCCTATGGTCACAGGAATAGGCGTGGGTGTCCCGTCGCTTGTAGACTCTGTGCAGGGAATTGTGTATAATGTCGTGAACATTCCCTCTATGAAAAAGGTATACCTAAAAGATATATTGTCCGCTCGTTTTGCAACTCGTGTAGCAATAAATAATGATGCGAATTGCTTTACTTTAGGCGTTCATAAATATGGAGAGGGGAAGCCTTATAAGCATTTAGTCGGTATAACTGTTGGAACAGGATTGGGTGCAGGACTTATTATTAACGGTAAACTTTATTCCGGACATAATACAGGAGCAGGTGAAGTTGGGTGCTTACCTTACAATGGACATAATTTTGAGTATTATTGCAGCAGTGCTTTCTTTTTAAGAAATTACGGTAGCGATGCTGCCAATCTTGCTACTACACTAACCGATGAGGTGGCTGTGATTAATGCTTGGAAAGAGTTTGGATGTCATTTGGGCCATTTGGTTTGCTCTGTGATTGACGCTTATGATCCGGAAGCTGTTGTTTTTGGTGGTGGTATTGCACAGAACTATTCGATGTTTTATCCAGCTATGCTGCGGGAAATATATAAATTTCCTTTTCCAGAAACAGTTCGACGCCTTCACGTACTACATGAAACAAAGGAAGATGTTGCACTGCTTGGGGCTGCTCAGCTCGTAGACGAGCAGTAGCCTTATATGTGGGTTGTAAAATGATATTATTTAGTCGTTCCTTAAATGCTTTATATATCACTGATTTACAAATAATTATATCGTAAATTGTTTGTGTACCACAAGACCGACAACGACGTAGCCTATGCTACCTTATACAACACGCGTACAGGCGTTGCCACAATAATGCCGGTCAGTGTGAACGGCAATTGGCGTACGCAGGGACAGCTGGATTACAGTTTATGTTTAGACAGTGCCCGCAGGTGGATGCTTGACAATCATCTTACTTTTCAGTACGACCACAATGTTGACATGACAACAACTGAAGCAAATGCAGCCAGTATGCGCAGTGTGGTCAACAACTGGCAGTGGGGCGACGTCATTAAGTTAAATTTCAGACCCAATGAAAATTGTGAGCTTGTTCTCCATGCCAGTGGAACGTACTACTATATTAACAGCAGGCAAATTGGCTTTAAGAATATTCACGCAGGAAACTATAGACTGGGACTTGAAACCGAGTTACAGCTCCCGTGGAATTTCACTTTAGGCTCTGACTTTAGTCTGTATGCCCGCCGAGGATATCAGGAAAGTGTGATGAACACCACGGAATGGATATGGAATGCGCATCTCCATCGCAGTTTCCTGAAAGGAGCACTGCTCGCCAAAATCATGGGTTTCGACCTTCTCCGCCAACTGTCGAATACCAAATACGAGATGAACGAACAGGGAAGAACTGAAATCTGGTATAACAGTCTGCCCCGCTATGTCATGCTTTCATTGGCGTGGAAGTTTAACGTAAGCCCCGGGAGAAAATAACCGGTTAATGCTAAATGATACGGAAGTGTTCCTGCACAGCATCTTGCAGCTCGTAAGCTGTCAAACAAAGATATGGCAGCAGGGAAACCGGTTCTACTCTACAGGCCGTCTGCGAGTGGATTTTCCAACGAAGGCATCTGCCTTTTTATCGTTGTCTTCATCATTTTACCAAATTTTACCGGCATCTGGTAATTCCTTTACCAGTATGTGGTAATGCCTTTACCAGTATGCGGTAATGCCTTTACCAACATGTGGTAATATTCGTTAAGCATTCAGTTTGACATGATTTTCTTCAATGTATCACAGCAGATGTTTACTTTCCATGTACTTTGCGGCAAAGGAACATATTGGCCTGATGGTGAGTTTCTGCTCTTCTGCATACTTTATTGCGGCATCCATCAGTAGGGAGCCGATGCCTTTGCCACTGAGATAAGCATTGGTGTGGAGGATTACAAGTTCGCTGTTGCCCAGCTCAAACTCAATCTTTCCTACCACCTCGCCATCCTCAGTAGCAAGTATCGTGTTGTTCTCTATCTTGGTTGAAATCATAAAACTGTTTCTTTGTCCGGGCTCCTGCTTGTTTGCTTGGCGCAGTGACATAGCTTCAGGAATTGTTGGTTTCTTGGAATTTGATTGTTGACAGAAGCTCTTTTGCTGCTTCGGTTGGGAAATCGGCCGATGGAGGATTGGCTACCAGCTCCTCCAACACGTTCTGTGCATTCTCCGACTGCGGAAGCATGAAGCCGGCTTCACGGCTTAGGTCTTCGGCAATGGTGCGTGAACTTTGGCTTACAGCCTGCATCAGCCGGTATAGAGTGTCACCTCCTGCCTCTTCTACGATTTGCCGCGCAGCCTGTTCAGTCTTTGACTTTGCGGCAATCATGCCGTTAAGAGCATCTACTACCATTGGCGTCTTCTGCTGTGGAAGAGGGAGTTCATAAGGCATCAACGATATGGCCTTTGAGGGACAGGCATCGGCGCAAGCCCCGCAGCCTGTGCATTTATCTACATCAATGATGCTGTTCTCCGTGTCTGTGGCTCCGGTTGGACAAACATAGAGGCAAACACAATCCTTCGTACAGAGGCGCAGATTGCGCACCGCATAAACTTTCTTGTTCTCCATAATTACTTTCTTCCGTCTATTTTGTTAAACTTCCATGCCGGTACCTTGCATACCGGGCAAAGCTCCGGCGCAGTTTTTCCGATGAAGACGAAGCCGCAAACGGTACAAACCCAGATGTCCGTATCTTGAAGCATTGCGTCGCCTTCCTTTTGATACCTGTCTACTAACACGCTGAGAATACGAGTTACTTTCTCGCCCCAGGTGCAAACACGCTGGGCTCCATGGTCTTTGTTATCCTTGGCTGCCTGCATGGCCGGTTTGTAGTCATCCAGGTCGTGCTGCAACTGGGCTGCAACAGACGCTACGGTGGCATCTTCTACCTTTGGAGTATGCTTGGTGAAATACTGTGCCAGCTGGTTGAAGAGTTCCTGTTCCTTGGGCATGTACTGCTTCTCACAACCCCGGGCGAGGTTGGAGCACAGAGCTGCCAACTGGCCCACAGACAGCTTCTGCATCTCCGAGTCAAGTTCTGTGGGAGCTGCAACTGGTTCTGTTACCGGCACTTTTTCAGAAGCAACAGCCTTGGCAGGCGCTTCTTCTACTGGTTCAAAGGCTGATTTAGGTGCACCGCACCACGGGCATTGCCAAGTGTCTGGCAGTTCTGCGAATGGAACACCTTCTTTGGCGTCGTCATACACATACCCGCAAATTGTACATTTGTACTGCATGATCATTTAAGGTTTTTATATTTCTTATAGTTGTATGCTAAATTCCGTTTCGTGGAATTTGGTTCTTAATATGCCGGAAAATTTACTCGGAAATGGCTCGTTGGCCTGTGTAAGATGTGTACTTGAGCAACTGCACTTGCTATACGCTGATGTTTCTCTTTCTTCCTTTCAGCTGTCTGCGTTTCTTGTCCTTAGGTTAATAATTATCTTTTTGCAAATATAGGCATTAATTTTAACCCGACAAGTATTTTAACTCTTTTTGCTTGCATTTCTTTGAATGGTTCTTCCGGGAGTTCTATTCTGATGGGCTGATGCACCATCCTGTGCATCACGGCATCTCCAGGCACGCAAGGCTTTAAACAAAAAAATGGCAGCAAGGAAACCAGCCTTGCTGCCATAGTTGGATATTTGATGTTTGTGTCGGGGTTATTCCTCGCGCTGGCGCTTGGTGCTGAATGCCACGAGCATCCATACCAGCTTCTCCTGGCCTTTCAGATAGTCGCTCATGAGCGCTACCGTTACCTCGTCGTTGGCCTCTGAAGCAGCCTTGAGCACTTCGCGCTCCTGGCTGATGAGCAGCCTGAGTGTGCCCAGCACGTTGTCCATAGCCTCACGTCCGCATTCCACGAGTTCGGCCTCCTTTACGTTAGCCACCTTCAGGTATTCGCTGAATTTGCTCTCAGGCACGGCGCCCAGTTGCAGCAGTCGCTCTGCTATCTCGTCCACTTTCTCGGCTGCGTCGTTGTACAGTTCCTCGAACTTGGCGTGCATCACGAAGAAGCCGCGCCCCTTGATGTTCCAGTGGAAATTTCTCAGATTGGTGTAATAAACTTGGAAGTCGGCCAGCAACTGTGCCAAACCTTTTACTACGTTCTCCACTCTCTTCTCGTCTAAACTTGAATAATCTAATGTTCTCATAATCTTTTTGTATTTAATGTTGATACTTTGTTCTTTATTTCTGATGCAAAGATACACTATCATAGCAAGTCATGCAACAGATGTTTTCTATACAGATATTGAACAAATCAATACTTAGAGAATAACAACTGTATATCAACGAGTTAGCTGCTGATGTGAAATCGGTGGCAAACAGCAGCGAGGTAGTAAGACTTCTCTTATTTTATTATGCAATGAGCACTATTGCCACCAGTGTCAGCCCGTAAACTACTATGATGCCATAAGGGCGGTGGTTGGTGGAATAGAGATGGATGCGGCCTTTCAGATAATGGAATGCCATCCAGGAAATACCGAACCCCAGCAGGCCTCCGCACAGCACATCGCCCAGATAATGCACGCCAAGATAGATGCGCGAGTAGCACATCATGGCTGCAAAAATCACCAGTACGATACGGATGAGGCTGTCACGGAAGACAAAACACATCCAGGTGACGAGTCCCACAATGTTGGTGGCGTGTCCCGACACGAAGCCGTAAAGCCCGCCGCGGTAACCGTTGACATAATAAAGCAGTCCGTCCACAGCCGGGTCATGCGACGGGCGTAGCCTTCCTGCCAGCGGCTTGATGATGCCCGAAGAAAGCTGATCAAGCACGACGACAAGCAGCACAGTAGCGAACAAGAACAGCACGCGGTCACGGAGACTGCCAGGATGATTTTTCATACAGGCATACAGCGTCATGCCTATAAGCAGTATCCATGTCCAAAGACAGGAGTATGCCTTCCAGAAGTGGTCGGCCATTGGAGAGCCGTCGAAGTTGAGAAACACTATGAGCTGTTTGTCCACGCTGTCAAGTACGGGAAGAATATCGCCACGCACAAGAATGAGCACCGCGATGACCGAGAGGGCGTTACTGACTACAAGTTCGCACTTTGACAACCATATAAATCTTTTCTGATGAGCCTTACACGTTTCTACTTGCATTGTTGGTTCCATCATGATTTGCATTTTGTTGCTGCAAACTTAAATGATGAATCTGTAGAAACTTTGTAGTTACAGGTAGCAGAGGATCAAATCCAGAAAGTCTACGAAGAATATTGTTTTTTTAACACAACCTGAAAGATTGTGCAGGCCTTGTTCTCTTCCATCGTATATTGAACAAATCAATAGCAAGGAAATAACAACTGTATATCAGCGACTTAGCTGCTGATGCGAAATCGGTGGCAAACAGCAGATAAGTAAAAACGAGTCTTATACCCATTGCCTGAACAAGCCGCAGTTGGCAGCCGGCAACGAAGAGGTCGGCAATCCGTCTGCCCCTGCCGGCCAAGCAGCCCGGTGAGGGATGCCGGGCAGACAGTTGGTGAGGATGCGCCGGCCTGCTGACCATGAACAAATAAAAAAGTGAGGAAAGCTGTAACCCTTTCCTCACTCAACCTACTGGTTTTGTTTTCAATCATTCCATCTGTCGCAGATGGGTCTTGTTCGCGTGTTTATGTTGTGTACGCTGTCAGGAAAGGCGCTTCGGGATGTTTCCGGCCGTAACCGGAGCACCCGAGGAGCTGCCGGCAGCTTTATTTCAGCCGGCTCTCTACCACCTCCCAGTTAATGATGTCCCAAACTGCTGCTACGTGGTCGGCACGGCGGTTCTGGTAATCAAGGTAGTAGGCGTGTTCCCATACGTCGATGCCCATGAGCGGGTTGAGTCCGCTGCGCACCGGGTTGCCGCCGTTGGCCTCCTTGGTGATAACGAGCTTACCGTCCTTATCCTGCGACAGCCATGCCCATCCGGAGCCGAAAACCGAGGTGGCAGCCTGTGTGAAGGCGGTCTTGAACGCCTCGAAACTGCCGAAACTGCGGTCGATGGCCTTGCCCAGTTTGCCCGTGGGAACATTGTCTTTCACCGGCGATTTGAACGACTCGAAGTAGATCGCGTGGTTGAGCAGCTGCCCGGCATTGTTGTAGATCGGTCCTTCGGGGGCACTTTTCACAATGTTCTCCACGCTCATATCCTTATATTCGGTGTTGTCGACGAGCTTGGTCAGCGTGTTGACATAGCCCTGAAGATGCTTGCCATAGTGGATGTTTACCGTTTGTTCGCTGATGACCGGCTCCAGCGCGTTGGCCGAATAAGGCAACTTGGGCATGACGATACCCATGAGAAATAATAGTTGTGTGATAAACATACGCAATATTTTTTTATCTGTTGATGAATTCTTTTTTATTCGGTACAAAGATAAGTCATTAGCGACAAGCTGCCAAGAGCGACGGTCTATCATGAGATAGATTTTGTCTATAATGAGGGGTAACTTATTGATTGGAAGTGTGTTATCATTGTTTTCAAAAACGTTGTGTGATGATTTTCATGACAAGAGGCTGTGCGTGTGAGGAGAAAAAATGTTGTTGAAAAATCTTGAACAGGACTTTTGTGCGTGCGATTTTCCGACAAAACACTGCCCTGCGTCTGTCTGAGTGGCCGAAAACGCTGTTTTGTATAAGGTGTTGATAATCAGTGTTTTTGTTTTATGAATATCGTGATGGCTTCGCGATTGCTATCTTTTCGCGTCTCGATTGCTATCTTTTCACGCCGCGAAAGCTATCGATTCGCGTGACGAAGACTATCTTTTCGCACCGTGCCGGTGGCGTTTTCGGTGTGGCGCGCGGCAATGTGGTGCCGCGCTTCGATGGTTTTCGCCGAACCAAAGCAATGGCCTGCCCTTTTTTTTGACGGCCATCGGCCGTGTGAAGGGCTTGCCGGGGCGTGCCGGCAACGTTTTGCGCGAATAAATTTTTAGGAATCATCTTGACACCGCTCACTCCTGCCCTCGGTGTCGCGACACCGAGGCGGGAGGGCGGCGGTGGCGTGTCGGCCCAAAAAAAGCGGCAGCCCCCGACGGGCTGCCGCGTGCATGAGGGTATCGGCCGGCACTATTTCACCTCCCAGATATCATTGGTTTCGAGCAGTTCCATGAAGTTGTGGTACGGCTTTTTCTGTTTCACCTCCTCGATCTGCGCATTCAGCGCCCCGTCGAAGGTGGGAGCCTCTACGTCGCGTATCACGCCGAGGGCGATGGGAAAGCCGTGTTCATTGTCCATCATGGCGAGCTTGAGCTGCAG